>Ga0214480_100024_pt1 | contig 50378 bp, 38 predicted proteins | sample M1_20Mar14CPVII9_3_FD_165042 | JGI IMG/M metagenome (GOLD analysis project Ga0214480, IMG submission 165042) | Marine eukaryotic communities from Monterey Bay, California, United States - M1_20Mar14CPVII9sort6BwellE17 | ecosystem: Environmental > Aquatic > Marine > Unclassified | place: USA... | reverse complement strand
TTTCAAGAGAGCTGTCCGTGCTAATAATGAACTGGAGATGTGGGAGGGAATGTTAGCATTGCATGCAATTGAAGATGGCCCTACTTTGATTTTGATGAGTGTATCGTTGGATAAATTCGATAGCTCACAGGCTTTGAAGAATCTAACTGCAAATCTTAAGAAGCGAATGTGAGATAGAGGCGGAGCTCATATGAGGTACATAAAGACAGATGGATAAATGTTGGAGTTTAGTATATAAAAGTAAATTCTACCAATTCAATACGGTCTCGGGTATGCTGTCTGTCAGAAGACGCCAAATAATTTCTAAATTTCACATCGCTCAGCTATGGGGGAATAGTTCCCCGATTGATTGTAACTTGGTGGCACCGTTCCACGTTTGATTGTGACTTGATCCCCTATATACATTGATACCACCCAGCAGTATGGACCTGCTAGTCCCCTCTTCATAACTCCTAGTTTTCTCCCATTTTTATACACAGATAATGAACCCTCATCCAAATCAAGTAGTATTCCCAATTCATCACCAGAGGACATACTCTCCGATCCATACCACATTTCAATGGATGGTGGAGGTGTACCGTCTTTCCAACTACATGAGTAGCAGTACTTATTAAATACATCGTGCAAACAACACTGAACATTGTTATTGGTCCATGTTTTGAGAGAAATGTTGGAAGAACTCCTTGTAAATGGGAAGGCCCCTTGCATTTTGAGTTGCCTGTCCTGGTCTCATTACCCCCACGATCAAGCTTCTGGTATTATCATGAAGTGAAAATGTTGCATAATGCTTTCCTGCCCTCATTATATTGTTGCTAATGGCAGTGCCCGTAGCCGTATACCCATCATCTGTACTATACCTAACACATGATTTGTCCCCACTTACATACTCGGTTCTTCCAACAAGCTGATCAAAGGCAAGAGGTGATCTCATCAATTGAAGATAATGGTAATTTGCTAGTGTACTCTCTCCATTATAATGTGGCAGTGCTGCTAATTGTTCCTCTGTTGCAATGTCTTGTACTGCAATACGTGAGCTCTCCTTGATAATAGAACCATCATCAGTATTCGATACACCAAACTTCTTACATGTCAGTGCCAAGTTTAGTAAATCAATCGAAGGAAGATATGATATAACTTTGGATAATGTATCACTGTTGAATAGTACTTCTTCAACTGTTGTTGTCTCCTCGACTTTCCAAGAATAGTGAATCATCTTGTATCTATGTGTACTAATGCAAAGCTAAAAAGCTTCTTCTTTTATTATGATACCAATCTATATTAGCTTTAGTTGGTATATACAGGCACAAGCCGTATTCCTTTCTAATATATCACTATAACGCTAACGCTAAGATTCAACCAATTTGACATTTACTATCAGTTGAAATACAACAATCAATTTAGCGACAAAACGACTCCTCGTTCCCAACTACTCCCAACTCCCAACTCTTCTCTTCTTACTACTACTTTCAACCCAAGCTGGCGGCTGATAGCACATCGGAGAGTATAACCTAATAGTGCTGTATAGTATTCACAGGAGTAGTCGGCGGTTCTGTTCGTAAAGAGCAATAACTCATTGAAAAAGTTACTCTCAGTATCCTCAACCTCCACATGATAATGATGAGATTTGCAATACTATTAGTTGCCTTGGCATTAGCTTCTGCCACTCCTCAGGAAGGAGATATACCATACAGACATTATGCAGATGCATTAGATGGTTTGGAATCAGAACTCGGAAGTGGTGTTCATGGTACCAAAGAAGATACTGTAAGAAGACACCACAGTATCTCAACAAACACAGAAGAATTATCCGGATATAAAAAGAAGATTGACATACGCAAAGCAGAACGTGAACGTCGTGCATTAGATGATATAAACAAGTTAAATGAAGAATTAAAACAACAAGGCACCGACGGTGAAGAGGATATACCACACACAACAAACGATCGTACTAAATATCATAAAAGACAAATACAAAAACAGAAACAAATTAATGAGTTTCATAAATCTACATTAGAAATATTAGATGATCATCATGAAGGACGGAAGTTATTAAATGATGTAGATTTAGAACATCATACTAGAAGATTAAGTGTGTTGAGTAAGAAGAAACGTAGTTTGGAAACTGAATCACCAGAGAGGGTAAGTTTTAGATATTGTGTTGTGTGTTTATTTTGACATACCTAAATGTATGTATTATACATTCAGGCAGTATCTAACAATACATATATACATCTTCTTTACAATGACATTATCAATTTATATAGTATATTGAACGAATGGAGAGGTATGAGGAGAAACTACATGAGAAACTCGAACGTAAACAAAAGAGGCATAGGGAATTGTTCAATCAGAAAGCAAAGGAAGAACTATAGTAGAGTAGAGTATGGATTGGACTTCGCACTTAAAGATGGATAAGAGATAAAGCTCATTAACTTAAAAAGGATCGAGAAGACTCCAGGTGATGAAAGAATGTACTCTGAGATGCCGATCAAACGATACTAATTGTTTAATTTAGTTCTTCGATTGGTAGATATGGCAAACTACCGTTTGGAGTTGATGAGCTAAAAGTGCACTCTGCAACTTATGGACTTTGTTATCTACTAATTAAACCCCTACTTTATCTATTCTGATCTACCAATTCAACACAGTCTCTGGGTATGCTGTTAGGAGACGCCAAATTGTTTCAGTATATTCCGAAGTATCCGCTTTTCCAATCACATACTCACAAAACAAGTGAATAGGAAGCATACCATTGGCATTCCTTTCTGATAAGCCCATTGGATTATCAAGTAGATATTGTATCACCTCACATTTTCCTCCTCGACAGGCATGATGAAGTAAGTAGTTCTTGTTCACATCACATTTATTCAAGCGGCCAGGTAAAAGCTCAGCCAAGTATTTGACAATACCCGCGGTACAATTCCAGCATGCTGTATCCAACGGATGTCTTCCACTGCCATCGGGTATATTTATAGCATCCTGATATCCCTTAACTAGAAGCTTGATAGTACCAAGCGGTGCTGAAGCATATAAGGCATTGTGAAGTGGCAACGAACCTGTAAAATCCGGTGTCCTCACGGCGTTTTCATCTTGTGCTTTGTAAGCATACATCTCTTGCGTTGATAAAAAGATTGTCACTTCCTGGAGTCTCTCTGCGTACTCTTTATTTGAACGGTTAATACTGCTGACATTTATCCCTCTAATAACATCGGCTGGTAGTTGACCTTGTTCATTTCGGACGAGAATAGCTTCTGGGTAGAGATCAAAGAGAAGCTCTGTTACATTCGATGTATCCCATCTTGGGCAAACAATATGAAGAGGCAAATCCCCAGTACTACTGGGTTTTGATAAGCAATCAGGATCCTGAAGGAGTAAGAAATTGACATCCCAGCCGTATTCTCTCCAGTTTTGTCGGATGCCCAGTGAATTGGCAAACACCCTCCATCACTTCTAATGTGAAGACTTTCTGGATGGAGTTTGAACAGATACTCCACCGTATCTGGGCATCCATTCTTGCATGCATGGTGAAATGGTAACGCACCGTAACCATTCTCCCTTCTCACTGATTCTGGGTAGGCATCCACAAGCACTTTACAAAAGGCTTTAGATTTGACGCGAGCAGCTTTGTGCAATGGAAGATCGCCATCATCTAAATCCGGAGAAGTTTGCACACTGATTGAATCCGGACAAGCCTCAAGTAAGAGCTTCAGAACGTCAATTGCCACTTCATTATCCATAACTTTTTTCCCACAGAGGACATGTAAAGGTAATTCACTAAACATGTTTCTTTCAATAACCAAACCCGCACATGCATCAAGAAGGAACTGGATTGTCTCCTTTGTAATGTGCTCATTATTACAAGCAGAGGAGTTTGATCATAAATATCCGTTTTTCGAAGAGAATCAGGGTTCGTTTCAGTAAGATATTTAACCACTTCATACAAATCTCCGATACTTTTGTTATGCATAAGGATATGAATTGGTGAACACTTTGATTCTCTATCATGAGAGAGTAACGCCCGTTTGATTGATGATAACTGTTTAACAATGTCAATATCTATATTTGATATTCTTGATAGATAATAATGAAGAGGAGTACCACCATATGTATTACGACCAAGGCCCGTCTTACCCCAATCAAAGCCCGTATAACACATATGCATCAACTGTTGATTATGTTCCTTTTTCAATTTCAAAACCGTGTAACACATATCCTGTGACTGATCACAGCCTTCTTTCTTTAATAACAGTTCAATCACTTCATTTGGGCAATCTTTGTTGCAACATGCCAGGTGTAGAGGATATGCTGAAGTAGTAACAGTCTGTTCATCAATCATCATATTCATATTGCTATATAACGCTTGAGGATATAAATCTAACAGACACTCCACTATTTCTAATGTAACATTCTTATTCATGCAAACTCGGTGGATGCAGGATGAACCTTCTAGAACATATGGTAGATCCAAAATCTTACGCAGCTCATCAATGGAAAGATCATCTGATGCACAGAAATCTTCTAACTCTTTAATCCAAGTGTTCCTAGAAGACGAACCAATCCAACTATTACCGTTCTGGTGTTGCTCTTCTTCGGACATGTTTTGTATGTTTTATTTCTGTCGTTTGGTGGCTTTGGTTCAATAATTTGGATGTAATCTTAATAGCGTCAAATCTGAATAAAGGTCTCTTTGTTGTCTGTTGTTGTATATCTATCTCTACGAGATATGTATAGGATAATATGTAGATGGTTTATTAATATTATCAAAATTTACCACAACTTTTATACTATTCTTTCGTGCTTGATTAAACAACCGCTGAATCTGCTACTACCAAACTACTACCAATCGAAAGAGCGTTAATAAATACTGATCTTCTAAACACTATTTCACGGTAAATAGCAGCGCTATTAATCGTCTATTTATCAATAACATCTCACTTGTACTAGCAGATATCTGAAATCATTTTTTGAGAGGTATCCTTTCTATTGGTGTCACGAGTCACTCATTTATGGCATTATGGTGATTGTTTGGTTGTGAGTTAGGGTTTTGATGGATCAAGCTTGACCACCAATTGAGCAGTGGATACACAAGATGATTATAAAGGTGCTCTCCACCCAGTATTAATTTTAGAGTCGCATACGCGGTATATAAATAAGTGCACAAGATATGAATCACCCAAATAACAATGTCGGTGCATGTGTAAATAATAATCACCAAGCATATGGATTTCACGGGGATGATACTAATTACGATTATCTATACAGATCTGAAGATGATGCCGCCTATCGTGAATTGTATGGCTTAGATGATGATGATTATCAATATCACTTCGGTTTCAATGGTGGAAATAATGAAAATAATGTTGATGGTGCAGCACTAAACGCCGCGTTACAGATTGAAGAAGACGAAGCAACACGGAATGAACGATTATTCAAAGAATTCATATTAAATTTTCATAATGGTAATTATGATGGTGATATCAATGCTGCCTTGAGCTCACTCTTTGCAGCTGATGAGAGTAGAATTCTACAACAATTAATGGGTAATGGTGCACCTTCTGATTGGTTAGACGAAAGGAGGGCACAAGCAATTACCATTTTGAGAAATCAAATGGAAATGCAAATTCAAATGGCACCTTTAGATTTAGGTGTTCTTTCCTCATTTCAGTTAGGACCAGATGATCCGTCCTTTCAATCTGCCAATGATGTGTTAACAGAAAGTAGACCAATTAATATGAATCACAATGAAATGTTAGACTTATGGAAGAGGTTGGGGATTGCCTATGGCAAGAGGAAACAAATCCGACATACCAACACACTTCAAATTACAAATGTTGGAATGAGTAAAGAAGTTATGAATATGTTATTGGCAACAAATATCGGAGGAAAGATTGACCGATCTATAAAATTCACAAACACAAATCTTTGTGGAGAGGGGATTATCTCTTTATCGAAACTGATTCAAAACAATCCAACAGTAAATTCTCTACAACTTTCTCACAATCCAATCACTGATATCAACGCCGCAGTCACTTTATCCAAAGCACTCAAGCCTCGACTACTAATGAGTAACCTTGACTTGTCAAATTGTAATTTGGGTAACGATTCCAATATACTCGCGGCAGTACTACAATCTGATGTAATGATGATGACACTCGACTACAACAATATTAGTTCACCCGGTGCAGTCAAGATAGCAGAATATCTCGAGGATAATCCACCAGTACAAAATCTCCGCCTCAATAATAACAACTTTACTGATGGTGATGCTAGTCTCTTTGCTCAAGCATTGAAGAAGAATACAAATTTACGATTCTTATTTCTGGAGAATAACAGATTTGCTGCAGAGGGTATTAAATCATTGATTAAGTCTATGTATGATCCTACTAGTCTCAACAGTATCTCAGAGAGCAATCACAAGTGTTTGTTATACGTACTCCCACCAGAAGAATCGACCACTATCCAGTCTTTCATCTCCCGTATCAGATTAGCAAGTTACGGACGAATCGGAAAGGTATTACTTGCATTACATGATAAAGAATCAATGTTACATTATCTTGATGAGAAATTTCCTGTCGAATTGATGCCCGAGGTACTAGCCTTTGTTCAAAAAGAGCCTGATCGAAAAAAAGTTAGAAATATGATGTACAATTTCTTGCGGTATTGTCCTCCATCAATGTACTCCTTTCGTGGTGCTTCATCGTCAAGCTCTAAGAAGAGGAAGAGGGATCAGGTTGAGCACTTTATCTGAGGAGAGCCTAATCCACCATCTCAAGCTCGGGGGTATGCAGGACTGCAGATGAGGACCTTGTGTACAATAGATTGATAGAAACTAATAGTTGTGGAAAGACTCAGATATCATGAGAGTATATCCTAACTTATGAAATTGTATCGAATACCTCTTAATCTCTTGAGCCTTCATACTGTCTCCCATCGTGCCACTGTTAAATCACCTTCGGGATATCCATTACTCCCTCGTCCCAGTCCCATCTCCAGTGCCATATTATCTCTCTTCTTTATCTTGTAAGCCTTCCATATTATCCATAACTTGATGCATACGATGAGCCCTACCAACCAACAGATATACCCAATGTAGACTGCAGACCAATCCATCGTGTTGTATCGTTCACTGAACAAGTGTAGTCCGCTTTTGACTTGATATATGCCCAATGCAAAGATGGCCACACCACTTATACGATGTACTAGAGTCCAAAGAGTACGTGCTGATATTCCCTTATCATTCATAGTTGATCTCAATATAGCCCCTGGAGTTTGATCGTCCTCATCGTCTGTGATAAACTCACGAGGTGGACGCAAGAAGCCATTGGCAGTTTGAAAACTAATCAACATGAGTAGTAACAGCCCAACTATATGATGTAATTCTTTAAAATGTCCTCCCGTCCCTTGTCCTTTCATTACAGCACTAACACTTAACATTTCATTCATGTTGGTAATAGCTATACCCACTGTGAAGAATGTCAATGCAAATACTAATGAATTCAGTAATACATGTATGTATATCCAATATGTTGGTACATAATTTCTAAATATTGCTGATGAGATGGACGATGGCAATAGGAGGCCGAAGACAATTATCCCGACTGTTCCGTGAGCTACCCATGCTGATCTGTGAGATATTGTTGTAGGGATGGTATTTGATGATGATAACTCTGGTGTATCTTCTTCCTCTTGTTGTTGCGTTATTGACGAAGCTGTAGCTGTGCTCTCCTCTTCTAATTTCTCCTCTTCAGCCTCCGCCTCTTCTAGTAACTCATCGGCAGCTTCTTTAACATCTGTTTCTTCCATTATTGATGAATCTGATGCTTCAATCCCCGACTCTTGCTCTGGTGGCAAGTAGACATTGGGCGGTATATCTTTCTCTTCATCATCTTCAAGAGTACCAATTGCCTCTTCTGTAATGAAATCCTCGTCGTTTTCAATAGTAATCTCCTCTGGTAGTATAGATTGTGTGGTAGGATTTGTCTGTTCTATATTGTCAGTGTCTCCTACCTTTGTATCAACTGTCGCTGGCATGTCCTCGGTCTCGTCATCAACAGGTATATCCTTCTCTACAACTACCTCCTCTTCTTTATCTTCAACAACTTTATTATCCGAACAAGGTTCGAAATTACACCCATTATTCGGATCTCGTGAAACAAAAGTACCATCCGGACATTCATTAACATCATCTGTACAGAATATATCATTATTATTCGTATCTTCTGCAATTATACGATGGTTTTGTGGTGTATATTGATAAGCATTGATATGGGGGAGATAAATGACCGATAATAAAAGTACTGCATAGAGTGGTATCTTCTTTCGGCAGACGATCACCGCCGACATATTGTGCGTCAACAGGTCGATATGATACTGGTGATGAACTCCTGCAATAAACTACTATGTTGAGGAGCTTGATAAGGATTGAGTTAGAGGAGGACAGGGCCGATAAAGATGGGAATGAAAAGATACCAAGGGGGGAAATCTTTGAGCCCCTGCCTCCTCACTATTGCAATAGATTGCATTGCATACCTGTGTTTGCGATAATATCTGTGTTTTTGTTATTGAGCTGGAGTGGAGTAAACAGAGCCGCCGCTATTGATTACTGCCATTATAGCGATAGAAGATCAGTAGAGACACTGTTATATTAAAGTCTTAATAATTTTCAAGATACTTGGTAAATTCTGATACATAAAGACTTTACCCCGACTGATATAACAACGGTATAGACAACAAGACATTGATTAGATCCTTTGTTCATTATGTCAACAGAAAAAGACAACGACAACGTAGCGATCCGAGATTGGATTGCTAAGTTTGAGGAGCTATGTTCATCTGACGAACTATCAATCGACAAACTACGTACGATGATTAAGGAGGCACCACCATATTATAACTTTGATGCTGAGATTACAATTCTAGAAGGTTCATCCTGCATCCATCGAGTGTGCTTAAATAAGAAAGTGACATTAGAAATAGTTGAATATCTAGTTGATTTACATGAGTCAGGGTTGCATGATGACAGCATAAGTTCATCATTATCAAGGAGTTCATATCAATATCCATTGCATTTGGCATGTTACAACAAAGATTGCCCAAACGAAGTGATTGAATTGCTGCTAGCGAAGTGCGGCCCTAAAGATTACTTTTTAACCCATTTGTGTTTTATGAGTATTGATTGGGGCAAGACGGGCATTGATCGCGATGCATATGGTGGCACCCCTCTTCATTATTATCTATCAAGAACATCAAATGTTGATCTAGGTATTGTCAAACGGTTAGTAGCCAATCCGGAAATGTTACTCTTTCATGATGGAGAATCTTTATGCACCCCATTTCACATCCTTATGTATAACGAAAGTATCGGAGATTTGTTTGATGTGGTGAAATATCTCGCTGAAACAAACCCATCTTCCCTAAAAGCAAAGGACGAAGCTGGTTATACACCTCTCCACATTGCCTGTGTCAATGAACATATCACTACAAGGATATTCAAATTACTTCTAGAAGCTTGGCCGGATTCGGTTCATCAACGAGACTTCTTAAACCAATTGCCTATCCACTGTCTTTGTGGAGACTGCGCGGAGAATGAAACACAAATAATGGATGATAAAGTTGCAATTGATATTCTACAGCTTTTACTCGAGGCAAATCCAGAGTCTGTATCAGATACTGTCTATGACGGTGAACTTCCTTTGCATGTCGCCGCAACAAACAAATCACCAGCCTTTTGTAAAATACTTGTGGATGCCTACCCAGAATCAGTGAAACAGCCAAATACCCATGGCAATGCTTTACCATTTCAATATGCATGCATCAGTGGACGACCTGATACGGTAGAGTATTTGTTCGGATTGTACCCAGAGAGTTTACACATCAGAAACAATGATGGTTTGTTGCCAATTCATGAGACAGTGAACAGTCCGGGAGAGAACACTGCTGAAATTGTCAAGTTCTTACTCCTTCAGGATCCTGACTGTTTATCAAGACCTGTTGCCAGAGGTGACGATGATGATTTTGCTAGTGATTATGATGGATGTTTACCTCTACACCTTGTTTGGTTATCTCAGGACGACGAATCAAATCTTCTTTGGGATAAGTCTAACGTTACGGAACTCCTCTTCGATCTATATCCAGAAGCAATTCTCATACAAAACGAGCAAGAACAATTACCAATCGATATTCTTAGAGAGAATCTCGATGAATTACCTATCGATAGTGACAATTATCGGCAGAGATTACAAGACCTCGTTCGTTTTCTACAGGTCCAAATGATTTATGCTAGGCAAGCTCAAGATGAAAACTATATGAGGACACCCGATCGTGATGGTTCATTACCACTTCATAATGCATTATTTGGTAAAGCACCGCTTGGATCAATCAAGCTTCTCGTCAGAGGCAATCCTGATGCTGTTCGTGTGCCTGATGGTATTGGGATGCGTCCCTTGGACATTGCAAGTGAGGTCAGTACGGTAGGAGTTGTCAAGCACTTGGCAGAGCTCGCACCTGACCTTTTGAATGCATGTGATGTGAACAAAAACTACCTACTACATCATGCTTGCCGTGGGGGTAACTATAAAGTGATACGGCATCTACTTGAACGTCCAATGTCGTCGGCATCTGTATCAGAAAGGAATGACGTTGGTATGCTTCCAATTCACTTGTTATGTGAGTTTGTGAAAGGGCGGTGGTGTGAAGGGGAGACACTAGAGTATACTGAGACTATTTGGCGTCTTCTAACAGCATACCCCGAGACAGTATTGAATTGGTAGTCAATACTTGAGTGACTGCTAAATGCACATATGTATAGCCAGATTATTAAGGCATATCCCAAGAGTGTTTATTGATCTTTGGCATATCCCGAGACTGTATTCGGTATTGAATTGGTAATTATTAAATGTTAAATGTAATGATGCGTGTATTTATGTATAGCCAGATTATTCTCTGCAGAAAACTATTGTTGACGAGGAGCATTGAGTTTAGAGGCGACAAAAGAGGGAAAAAAAGATAGGATACCTAAAAAATCTTTGACCGCATGCATTTGACGGGCGGGTGTAAAAAAGTTCTGCTCGACATCGATCTAAATGTTGAGCCCTATGCAATAACTATTGTTTGCGTTTGCGATATGGTCCTGGAATAGATCTAAAGTAGAGTTAGTAGCGCCGCCGCCGCCGCCGCTGTTGATTACTGATACGATAACATAGAAGATCAGTAGAGACATTGATAAGTATCTTTAGAGGTATCTTAAACAAAACATGTCGACAGCAAAAGACGAGAGGGAATGGATTGCTAAGTTTGAGGAGCTATGCTCATCTGATGATCTATCAATCGACAAACTACGTACGATGGTTGAGGAGATAACGCCACAAGATTATGTCCCTGATGGCGATCTTAACATTTTAGCAGGTTCATCGTTCCTACATAAAGTTTGTATGAATAAGAATGTTACATTAGAAATAGTCGAGTATTTGTTGAACTTATATCCCACAGCAATGGATAAAGAAAATTCAGCATTCCCACTACACTTGGCTTGTTGCAACAAGGATTGTCCAAACGAGGTGGTTGAACTGCTGCTATCATCGTACATCAATAAAATCAGAAATTACCTTTTGAAGCATATCTGTTATATGAATGATGATTGGGGGGATATGGGATACGGTACTAATGATTATGGCGGCACTCCTCTACATTTTTATCTATCACGAACATCAAATGTTGATCTTAACATTGTCAAAGAGTTGGTAAATGAAAATGCAGAATTGATAGTATCGGCTGATGAGGACACAAAGTGCACTCCAATACACATTCTTATGAACAACAAAAGTATTGGTGATATGTTTGATGTGGTGAGATATCTCGTTGAAACAAATCCCGATTCTCTCCTGGCAAAGGATTCTAAATATGGTCATACTCCTCTTCATGTTGCATGTAATAATGGGCATATCACAACAAAGACAATCAAACTCCTTCTACAAGCTTGTCCCGATTCTATTCATGAACGAAATATTTATAGTTCGTTACCCCTACATTGTCTCACGGACACAGTTGTACAAGATGATAAAGTAGGAATTGATATTTTGAAGCTCTTACTCGAGGCACATCCTGACTCGGTATCAGAAACTGAAGGCTACGGGCATTTGCCGTTGCACTTAGCTGCTTATAAAAAATCATCAGGCTTTTGTAAATTACTTGTTGATGCCTACCCAGAATCTGTAAGGAGGGGAGATGGTTTCGGTCATTTACCACTTCATAATGCATGTGACTATGGCGGACGACCTGACACGGTAGAGTATCTCTCAGGATTATACCCAGAAAGTCTTCAAATCAGAAATAATGGAGGTTATTTACCGATTCACTGTGCAGCCGGTAGTCCTGGCGACAATACTGCTGAAATTGTCAATGTCTTACTCCGACATGACCCTGAATGTTTATCAAAACCTTTTGTGTCTGATAGTGATGATAACGGGGCATTGCCTCTACACCTTGTTTGTTCATCTCAGGACAAGTCAAATGTAACAGAGCACCTATTTGATCTTTATCCCGAGGCAATTCTATTACCAAATGGTCGAGGAGAATTACCAATCGATGTCATCAGAGTGAAGCTTGAATTCAGACAGAGTATGAACTTCTCTGTCGATAGGGAAACTAAACTCATTCCTTTTCTACAAACCCAAATGAGTTATGCTAGGAAAGCACAAGATGAAAATGCAATGATGACACCCGATCATACTGGTTTACTTCCGCTTCACCATGCAATACGATATGCTCCCCTCGGTTCTATCAAGCTGCTAGTCAAAGGCTATCCCAACTCTGTTCATGTACCCGATGGTAATGGAATACATCCTTTTGACCTTGCTAGCCAGTTTAGTACTGTCGGAGTTGTTAAATACTTGGCGGAGCTCGTACCGGACCGTCTGAATGCATGTGATGTGAACAAAAGTTATCCTCTGCATCATGCCTGCCGAGGAGGCAACTGTGAGGTGGTAGCATATCTACTTGAAACACCAATATCATCGGCATCAGTATCAGAAAGGAATTCAGATGGTATGCTTCCAATTCACTTGTTTTGTGAGCATGTAAGTAAGCAAGAGGTAGACAATGATAGCCCAAAGTATACTGAAACTATTTGGCGTCTTCTATCGGCTTATCCGGAGACAATATTGAATTAGTATTTATTAAATCTTAAATGAGGCTTCAATTTAAACTAGCCCAAACTCTTTTCATATATCTTGAGGGATAACACGCTTCAAAAAGTTGGCAACATCATTCAATTCTTCCATCGATACACTATGATCTAATCCTCTATATGTCTTGACTTGATACAAGTTACTAGTATCTCCTCCCATTTCTGATACCAATTCATCAACTCGTGCCTTGGCAACCTCGGTAGCTTGCACTGGTACCACATTATCATCAATACCATGACAGTGTAATATAGGTGTACTTTCGGATCCTTTGGCAACTGTAAATTGTTTGCTGTTTGGTAGATATCCTGACATTACTACTATACCTGCTAATCCTAGGCCAACTTTACTTTGTTCTTTATCATTGCGATGTTGACTCATGCCAGTATACAACGCCAATGCACCACCCTGACTAAACCCTGCAAGTACTACTCTTGAATAATCCAATGCTGATTTGCATTCCTCCTTCTCGTCATTATCAATGTCATTATCTGATGTTACACCAACCTCATCATCTACCAATTTCATGATCTTTGCAATACTATCCTCTATACCCTCACAACTTTCATTCGATCGTGAGTCTAATCCAATAATGTCATACCATGATGGCATTGACATGCCCATGTTAAGAGTTACTGGTTGTGTAGGTGCTGTTGGTAATATAAATTTGACATAAGGTAATTGATTTGCTAGATACTATAAAAGTTGTGTATATGATGTGAGCAAAAGATATGTACGGAGATATATAAACCATACAACCGCCGCATTGCAGCAACAACTCAATTATCTTACCTGAGCAGGCTGTTCCCATCCCATGGCAGTATCGCCCAATCCATGACATAATATAACACTAGCTGAATGTAAATTTTTTTCGGGCGAAATGATAATTGTGCCGTCATCTTTTCGAGTTGTACTGTGCAGAGATGATGCAGCTCGTACTTGACGGACGATGCTATGCCGTCGAAAATGGGATGATAATGTTAATGAGGTTGTAAAGAAGAGTGATGGGCGCATTATATTATTCCTACGTCGGCTGGTAGAGATTATAGGAAGATGATGAGATTATCAAAAAGAGGTGGTAAAGAAGAGTGATGTGGGCGCATATACTAATATACGGCGGCTGCAATTCACTACGCAAAAAAATAGACAAAAGAGGTTGCGAAGTTTATTCCCGTAACGGTATCCTAGCAAGCATCTATCTTCATCATCAACAAAGTGGAAGTTAGATAGTAAGAGAAGTTAGATGGCAGATATGAACTGGACAATAATAACAACGTGCACCTCTTTATTTATTGGATATACATTATTTGTAAGGTTATTAATAATTAGCTGTTATTGAATTGACTGATATACAATTCTTAGATTCACAATACGTATCTAAAAAAATGGACTATGATTATGTCGACAATAATAATTCTGCTAGTGCTGCAGAGGACACTCATAACAACAGTGTATATGATTATCAATATCAAGAAGAAGAGTGTGACGAGTTATATACTATTGGTTCTTCAAATAGACGTGATCTAAACGAAGTACAACAAGACGACAGTAACAACAATATTGATGCCCAAGAATATAATTTAGAAGACGATTGTATTGAGCTTGAGCGTGAACAGAATGAGGAATTGATATATGAAAACTCACAGCATGTATATCAATATTCGGCAGAAGATTATGATGAGTTATATGGTAGTACGAATAATAGTGCCATGGTGGATAGTATTGGTTCGTATGGGAATGATGAACAATACGAGATTGATGAATTGGTTGAGGATTTTAGTGGTAGTGAGAATGATGTAGAACAACAGCACTTGCCCGACGACACAGACTCCGAAGGTTTATTTCACTTTTTGATTGATTTAGTTGATACGAACAAGTATGATAATATTTTCGAGGTTATATTAGGCCATGATAATCGTTTGAAGCTTAGGAGAAATAGGAGTTTAAACGGAACAATCACCGCTGATAGGGAAGAGAGAAGGACAGTTGCATTGGATAACGTCAAGATTCAATTACAAGAGTTTTTACGGCTCCAAAGAACAACAGTAGATGTTGGGGCTCTTTCTACTCGATCCCTTATGACGGATGATCTATATGCCTGCATGTATCTCTCGAGAAGTCCAAGGAAAAATACTGCAATTCAGTCCCTCCGGTTATCATGTAATCTCGGGGACGATATAGAAGTGCTACGTATTATATTACAATCAAATATAAAGGATCTGAACCTTAGCAACAACAATATTGGCTCTCCTGGTGCCGCCAAGATTGCAGAGCACCTCGAAACAAACACTGGTATGATTGAATTAAACCTTGATAGGAATAGCTTTAAGGATACTGATGCTATCCTCTTTGCTAAATCCCTCAAGAAGAATACTAAACTCCAACAACTTCAAATCAGACAAAACAACTTCACATTGACCGGAGTAAAGTATTTGATCAAGGGAGTGTTCGATACATCAAGTCTAAATGCTATGTCGGATTGCAATCACGTATGTGCACTCCAGATCTTGTCAGAACCAGCTGTTGTCCGTAGGGAGAGGCTCAATATGAGTGGTATCAATTGGGAGTTGGATCGAACCAGTAAGGTACTATCACTTTTTTGTGTAAAAGAATCCATGATGCATTATCTTGAAGATTTGCCAGTGGAGTATATGCCAGACGTGCTATCATTCATTCAGAATGAAAAAGATCAAAAGAAACTGACGAATACAATGTATGCGATTGTCAGGTATTGGGAAATGCCGACACTCTACTCGTTCCATTCGGGTGCCTTGCCCCAGTCCCGACGGTGTAATGGAAGTGCCGGAAAGAGGAAGAGGGACTATATTGAGTAGGAATGCAGACATATATTGTGTTCGGTCAACTCAGGTCTCATAGTGTTCTAAACATAGAGAACTTGTTCATGTGGTGCGTCAAATAGGATTACTTTAAGTAGGTAACCACTTCTCACAAAATAGATGCACCAAGTTTAGTCCTCACACCAATGAACTGCTCACTTTGAGCATCGAACTTTCCTTACATGTCAAACATATGCTTGTCAACTCCTCCTATTAACTGCTCTTCTTCCCTTTTATAACGTCCAATATGCTTCCCTCATAATATCAATTGGCATTATCCGTGTACACACATTCATCTCACTCTAATAACTCCACTCACATTTCACATAATTTTAATGCCCCCATACCTCACCCCAACGTCCATCCTCAAATGCCAACTTACCCCTCGTTTGCTTAAAATACTTATTACTGTCGTAATCAACTTTTAACATCTTATCAATCCCAATCCACTTATCATGCATCTTTTTATATCCCAGGTAATGTACTTGATACTTATCAATTGTGTCAGTGGGTGAACCATCGTCATTGCAAACAAATTTAATGGATGTTACCTTTGCTTCGTATAATACCTTTTTATCCCATGCAAATATTAATTCATCAACGTCATATGTAGCATTGGGTGTGTATTGACTACTTAGACTTGATTTTAAACTATTCGTTGTTGACTTGCCTTTAATAAACTTGTGTTTGACTACACGGGGTGATTTCCTTTTTAATAATATTGGTTTTGCTTTACTTTCAATTTTAGTCCTTGTGGATGGTGTTAATGGGAATTTCTTCGATGGTGTTTTAGACTTTGGGAATGTTGGGAAGAATACTTTGGGTGGGTTGGCTTTGGCTGTTCGACGTGATTGACGTACTGGACCCTTACCGTTGCCAATATCATCATATTTGCCCTTCTTTTTAATTGCAGTACCAAAGGTTGGTTTGATGGTCTTCTTCTTCTTGGGCGTGGTTTTAGCAAATTTCCCGTTTGATCCACGACTTTGCGACACTGCATGATGAGGAGGCAATACGACAGCATATTTAGTACCTGTTGACTTCTTCTTAGGTGTGTCTTTAGGTTTACCCTTCTTCGTTCCACGAGGTTTACCCTTTGGCCAGCCTAACTTTTTCTTTTTGGGTGTAACTGTTGTTGCAGTTGCTGTCTTTGTTGTGGTGGCGGTGGGCTTTTCTTCTTCCTTTGAAGAGGATCTCCCTATTTTAAATGACGATAATGATGCACCCATTGTATTGACGTATTACAAACTAAGGACCTAGAGTTACATAGAGAGAGATATTATGAGATATTATGTACCTACATTATTGTACAAAACAAATCAATTATGAGAGTTAAGACATATCAAGGATACATCTCTCAAGTGCAACACAAACTACAGTATCATACCTCAGCACTCACTAGAAACTAAGACTAATCAATAAGAGCGTTAAACCTGCTAATTTGCAATTGAACAGCCGTGATATCTAATAAGAGGGCGGGCCGCTATTGGCATAACAATACAACTCAATACTCAATACTAATGCAAATTTTGGAAGATTTTTTTTTTGGTATCCTTAACTATCTAATGTCTCGGGTCACCACTAATTGATTATACTTAAGCTCATTTATCGCACCGCGTCACTGAACATGAACTTTTGAGTTTTCGTCAAGCTATATAGAGTATGGAGTCGTTAGACTGCAAGGATTGAGTGTCGTCTCTCATTGCCGCCTTGAGTAGGAATACCGACCACTCTCATAAAAAAAATGCCAAAACAGTTATCGTAATACGAAAGTAATAAGGGCGAATTAGTTAGTATACTCAATAGCGCTGCAGTTAGTGTGAATATAGTGCTAGGAGATCAGTTTTTAATGCTCATTGATTGTTGGTAGCAGTTTGGTAATAGCCGAATCTGCGGTTAGCTGAATAATCAAGGCAAGATCATATCATATGCACCGAGTTACGATATTGCAATAAGAGATCTGGAGAAAAAGTCGAGATAGTATGAGCAGTGATTTTAGCATTCATCAATTTGAAAGTTATTGTTCATCGGATATTCTTCTCATCGATGAGATACGTAGGATGACCAAGGGTATATCCCCTGCAAATGATTTGAGCAACTCATCCTTCCTTCATAGAGTATGTTTTAATGAAAATGTTACATTGGAAATAGTTGAATATCTATTAGAATTATATCTCCCAGCAATATATTTTCAGAAGGACATGCCCTATGACGAAGAGACTTTGATTACTTCGTCATATCCTATTCACATGGCATGTTATAATGAGAAATGCCCAAATGAAGTGATTCAACTACTTTTGAGAAAGATAGAGGAATCACAAAGTGTTATTGTATCAGGATGTACGAAACAATTTCTATTGAAAACGATATGTGATATGGAATTTGATTACGGTAATACGGGTATCTATTTGTTTGAAGGTAGATATCATGGCGCTACACCTCTCCACTTTTATCTCTCAAGAACATCAAATGTTGACATTAACATCGTCAAGCAGTTGGTAGTAAATCCAGAAATGTTGCTAATAACTGATGAGGATACAAAGTGCACCCCAATCCACATCCTTCTTCATAATGATAATATCGGGGAAATGTATGATGTGGTAAAATATCTCGTTGAAACAAACCCATCCTCTCTTCAAATGATGGATCAATATGATCAAACTCCTCTCAATGTCGCATGTATCAATGAATATATGACAGAAAAGACAGTTGAACTCCTTCTACAAGTTTGTCCTGATTCTATTCATCAACCAAATAATTGCAGCTGGTTACCAATACATAATCTATGTGGCGATGAGGGTAAAATGGATGTTGCACTAGATGTTCTAAAGCTCTTACTCGCTGCTTATCCGGATTCGGTTACACGAACTACTGACTTTGATAGTAATGAAGAGCTGCCTCTACATTTAGCTGCTACCAACAAATCACCGGCCTTTTGTAAAGTTCTTGTGGATGCCTACCCAGAATCGGTAAGGAGAGGAAGCAATAGGGGATACTTACCATTTCACCATGCATGTGGCGAAGGACAACTTGACACGGTTAAGTATTTATTTGGTTTGTATCAAGAAAGTATCAACATTAGAAACAACGATGGGTACTTACCAATTCATTGGGCATGCAGCCTTCCGAACAAGAATACTGCTGAAATTATCAAGTTCTTGGTCATCCATGACCCTGGATGTTTATCAAAACCTGTTGTATCCGATAGAGGCGACGATAATAATCATAGGCAAGGAAATGATACACTGCCTCTTCACATCATTTGCTCACGATGGGATAAGTCTAACGTTACGGAACTTCTCTTTAATCTTTATCCGGAAGCGATTCTCATCAGGAATGGACTTGGGAAACTACCGATCGATATTGTAAGAGAAGAGCTTGACTCTTTGCCGGATCCACAAACAGGAACCGTGTACAATGTTGAGTATCAACAAAGCATGCAATATGGGCTCATTCCTTTTCTACAGACCCAAATGAACTACGCCAGGCAAGCACAAGATCGGAATGTGATGATGACTCCTGATAACACTGGTTACCTTCCTCTACATAATGCAATACGAGAGCATCGTGCTACCCTCGGTTCTATCAAGCTACTCGTGAAAGGATATCCCGATGCTGTTAATGTACCCGATGCTAGTAGAATGCACCCTTTAGACATTGCATGTGAGGGCAGTGCGGTTGGAGTCGTCAAATACTTGGCAGAGCTCGTACCTGACCGCTTGAATACATGTGATGTGAACAAAAACTATCCTCTGCATCATGCTTGTTGGGGAGGCAACTATGAGGTGATATTGTATCTACTTGAACGTCCAATGTCATTGGCATCTGTGTCAGAAAGAAATGTGGGTGGTATGCTCCCAGTTCATTTGCTCTGCAATTTTGTTAGTTGTCATGGATATGATGTCCCGGAGTTTACTGAAATTATTTGGCGTCTGCTACTAGCATACCCCGAGACAGTATTGAATTGGTAGATTAGAATATCATAAAGTAGGAGACGGTTTAATTAGTAGATAACAAAGTCCATAATCAGTTGCAGTGTTTCTACTCAAAAATGAATTCTACTATATTTTACGTCTAGGATGCATGATTAATCATCATCAAATAATCTCCCCCCATATTCTCATAATACAATTGAACATCTCCAGCAACTATTGTCGGTCTTGTGTATAAGATCATGACGTAAGAACTCCGAACAACTTGCCATTTAGCCACATCTTAACCCCACTTTACAACATTTAGTAATAGCCGCCATATCCACCATATCCGCGTCCGTATCCGCCTCCATATCCACCATAGCCGTACTGTTTAAGAAGAAATAATAAAAAGAGAACACGATCATAGTTAGACGAACATCTTGGGAAATCTTGACCTTGAAAAAACGTGGATCTCTCTGCAGTTCTAATCTCAATATAGGTTACGAGGCACATCTTCTATCTTGAGCATATAAGTGCACACTCCCTTGACAAAACTTCTTCCTTCTATTATGTAACCAGGTCAGAGTAGGTCCCAAAACAAATCCAATTAATGATCTCAATAACGGGACATTCCACCACCCATTCCATAACCTCCGCCCATTCCTCCCATACCATAACCATCACTTACATTGGCTGCGTAGAACGGAAGAAAGATAGAGTTAGATATCTGATGTAATGCCAAAGAAACAAGTAACTTGCGTGTTCATAACATATCATAACTTACGGTAGTAGTCTCTTGAGTACCTGCGTCGAGGAGAGCCGTATCTGGTTTCAGGATAGTTGTTCATATTTGAGTAACCAAGGCCATATCTGTCAGAAATGTACAAGTAGAATAGAAAGACATTAACATTAGCGTACTTACATTAATAATGAGCGCAGGGAAGAAAAGAGGCTCCTCTTCTCAAATCTCCTCTCGCAGAGAGTGTCTCCGAGAGAGGAGCCAGACATAACAAAATCGAATAGAATACCACCACTTACCCGCCTCCGTATCCCTGATTCACGACGAGATGAACAGACAAAGATGTGTAGAAGTTAGACGGCCACCATGCAAAGAAAGATCTAATATCAGTAGATGTTATTAGAATGAACTTACGCCATATCCACTTCGGCCGCCGTACTAAAAAGTGTTGAGTGGATTTGAAAAGGAAAATTAGAGAAGTCAACGAACAAACATAAATGCAAATCAGATACTCAGGTCATTCTGTATTTCTCATTGATACATCCACAAGGCACTTACACCGCCGTATCCCTGAAGAGTAGATAGAGAAGGAAAATGTGAGAAAAACTACTGGTCAAATGTTTAATAAAAACTAGTCAAGATACTGGACACTACTCACGCCGTATCCGCCCTATCAAAACAGAACATGATGAAGATTCCAGATGAATAATGAGTGAGTGATCTCTCGTTTACAATATTCAGTTTGGTAGTATATGTCGAATACTTACTCCGTAACCACCTCCATACTAATGTTATAACAGAAAAGAGAAGTTTGAATATGAGAGAATGGGAAAAGCAAAAGATGGCTAATCATATACACAATACTGTTAACTCACGCCACCGTAACCTCTTCCGTAGCCGCCATATCCCATGCCGTACCCCCCACCTCCCATTCCGTAGCCCTACGAAGAACAAAAGATAGGATAGAAGGGATAGGACAAAGAAGTTAATGAGAAACCATCCAATAAAAAGAGAGTCGTGATATACTTCTTCAGAAAGATTAGAATACTACTTACACCATATCCGCCATATCCCTATGAAGAACGACGAAGATGTAAGGAAGTACAAAGAAGATTGTGAGAAACCATCACATAAAGAAGACTCATGATATACTTTCATTGTATCTTGAGGGGGGCTTGGAAAGACTAACTTACACCATATCCGCCATATCCACCACGTCCGTACTGTGGAAATAACAGAAGAGATAACGTGATATAACATATGTGAGAAACTGGGTATCTCATTCTTCAGCTCACAATGGCAGAACAATGGCTCATCCTCTGGACAAACTCTCGCTTCTACTCACACGTCCCATTCCACCATATCCTCCATATCCCATACCACCATATCCCCCGTATCCTATATTAGTTAAAGAAGGCAGTACAGATATTAATTTGTGAGAGGGTGTCAATCTCAATAGAATAGGACTTGTCAAACACAAAAAGAAGACTTACCACCACCATATCCGCCATATCTTTGCATACCAGAACCACCCCGTCCATCTAAATAGTAAAGGAAAGATAGACAAGAGAGATGAGTTAGATCAGGGGTATACCCATCAAAATCTCAAACACAAAGAAAAAGTTAAGATATATTAACTTACAACCACGATTTGACGAACCATAGAATGCCAGAGGAAATGCCCAATCATCACGCATAACATCACTACCAGAAGAGACCGAGAAGGATGATGCATCACGAGACGGTATATCACGTCGTAGGGCGAGTCCACCACCAGATGATCTTATTAGGTTAGTATAATTTTGTTATTTTGAAAATTGTGGATACAAAAACAAAAATAGATACTCACAGTTAGATATGGTTCGTAGGAAAGTTTTATACACAAATAAAGAAATAGTGAGAGATAGGGTATCTCGAATAAATGCATGCATACTTCTCATTCAATAGACAGCTCCCCCAAGCCGAGGATACCAACAGACATATGATGTGCTCAAAAAAACTGTATCAACACTTTATATAAATCCGTCTCCAACAATCTCCCCCCTTCTCCCCCCATTGCAATTCACCTTCACACAATACTACACCACACGCCACATATACAAAAAACAAAACACTTACCCGCCCATTCCCCTACGATAAACACCACGACCATACCCACCCATACCCATACCATAACCGCCTACATCCCAATCATCATTCCAATTAGCAAATTCACGTAATGCATTTTGTAGAATGATTGATGATCTATCTACTGCATTTACTTCTTTCTTTTGTAAGGGTGCTGCTGGTTGAACAAAGGGAGAGGCAGATTGTTCTGTCAAACGGGGTAATGCCTTACCAACAGATAATGGTGATGTTGTAGTAAAGGCATTTGTTTGTGTAATGGCCGCTAATCCGGCGAGGAAGGCAATTGCTGTCTTCATTGTTGTCTATTGTTTAGTTTAGTATATCGATATAGTTTAGATATTATAATTCTGCCGCTGCAATAGGAGGGTGTCAGCTGCAGTAATTGTTATTAGCGACCGCGCCGTTTTCTCAGAGTTGCGGTAGAGTTGTGGAAATTTTATCAATATATCAGTGCGTAGTTGTGTTATTGTAAAGTAAGTTTTATCATTTGCTCGTAGCACCACGTCATTCGATGCAAATGGCTATGGGTATCTTTTCTCATTCAAAGATACCCCTCAAAAGATACCATTTTGGGCGAGGACACTCGCTCATCATTTTTTTCTCCCCTCCTCTTTTGTATTGTTGACTCAATCATAGCTCTAATTGTTGACTCCTTGATACTGGATTATAGTATAATTGCATAACATGACTGTAAGAATAATAACCTTGTTATTAGTGGCGGCGGTCCTCGGTTCTGCTTCTGCATTCACCGGTGTAGGATACCCAACAACTTACAAGAGAGGTTTCAATCGTCATTTTTCAACAACTCGATCTCCCCTTTATGCAACAACATCTGAAGCAGACGACAAGCTGTCATATGGTAATAGCTCCAACGACAACATAGACAGCAACGAGATAATACCGACACCTGTATCTAAATATGAAAATGGAGACCCAAGACAAGCACTCGAACAATTCGGTTCCTTATTCAATCTAGTACAAGAAATATTCACCGATGGATCCACTTGGTCAGAAACTCAACTCGAAGCTAAAACACGACAATTTATACAAACATATTTAAATATATTCGTACCTGGTCTATCCTATGCTATAACAAGTTTAGGTGTATTTGGTACTACTTTCTTATCAATTATATTTGCATTAAGTATTAGTGGACGAGGATATACTGATATAATTAGTATAGTAGATGGTATTGAACCAATTAGAAATTTATTAGAAAAGGCAGATCCTACATGGGGTAATGCTGCCATTGCATTGATTGGTTGTGAGGTACTTGGACCGGTTATACTGGGAGTTACATTGGCTTTAACTCCGAAGACTTGGAGACATTGCAAACCAAGTTAGATGAAGCTGGATGGGGTGAGGATGATATTGAAAAGAGAGCTGCTGATATACTTAATTTGACGAGTTAATGGAGATATATAATGGGAATATATATCTATCAAGCAATGAATAGAACCAGTATTGGATATGACAACTCTTTGAAAAAGTGGGTTGGAGGATTAAGGATACCAGATAAGTTACCGCATATAAAGAGATGATACAGTCATTTGGCTTGTTCGTCATTACATTTCAGTAGTATAGTATCATTCATCATTCAGGTTAGTACTATTAGAGAGTCGTTATGTACCTACACCACTGTATTGCACTTTAAGGGTTATCGAGGGTTATGTTTGAGACATTCTTTCTTTTTGTTCAGACAACTTCAATACTGCATAGATGCACGACAAATGATATAAATTACTATCATGAACCATGTAGCACAAACATAAACATACCTATAATAATATACCATCATACTCAAAGAACCATGGCTTTAACGCTGGTGCAATCATGTAGCTTTATTGGCTTAGTCTGTTCTCTACTGAACCTCTTTGGCGATATTGTCTTTATCGATTTCTATCTTGCTCATATGAACTTTGATGGTTTCGGAACGTTTGATCATACTTCAAGACACGGCAACTTCTTTGATGACTTTCAGCAAGGTTGGCAGTTACGACTAGCACAGGCTACTGGATGGATGTATCCAATCTGGGCAGTCACTACTAGTTATCAATTGTATGCTGGGACAAATTCTTTCTTCCCTTGCTTCTTGCTAGCATATGGACTATGCATAGTCGGTGGCAATTTGCATTCTGGATTTGCTTTTACGACTATTCTTCCAAGAGTTGTACACAAAATGCAAAACGATGGTACTTTATCTCCCAACCAGGCAGACACCTATCAAACAATGCAAGAATCACAGAAACAGATTATGGATACCTATGTGTTTGGTTACACCCCAGGCCCTCTAGCCGTGATGATAGCATCAGTTTGGATAGCGGTCATAGTTGTGATGAAGCAGACTGAATTTCCAAGATGGTTCGTTCTATTCACGCCATTGGTGACTTTATCATGGGTAGGAGCTGGATATTTTGTCATTCCCATGCCTTGGAATCTTTACTTTTCTGGATCTTTTGGAACTTGGATTATACTCGTTATGAACTTGGCCGCAACCTTTATGTTATGGAACCTAGAAGACCCTGATGTATATAAAGTTCACAGTGATTAATTTATAATACTAATACTAACTACCACTTCACTACATAACTACCAATTCAATACTGTCTCGGGATAAGCCGATAGAAGACGCCAAATAGTCTCGGTATACTCCGGAAGATCATACCTATGACAACACCTTAAATGCTCACAGAACAAGTGAATAGGAAGCTTACCATCGATATTCCTTTCTGATACAGATGCCGACGACATTGGCGTTTCAATTAGATACGATATCACCTCACAGTTGCCCCCTCGGCAGGCATGGTGAAGTGGGTAGTTTTTGTTCCTATCACATCTATTCAAGTGGCCTGGTACGAGCTCTGCCAAGTATTTGACGACGCCCAATGTACTAGAGTGACAGGCAGTATCCAAGGGCAGCATCCCAGTATCATCGGGTGAATGAACAGCGTTAAGATAGCCTTTGACTAGCAGCTTCATGGAACCGAGCGGTGCGCCAGAACGAACTGCATTATGTAGAGGCAGAGAACCAGTACGATCTGGTGTTATCAAAGCATTCTGATCTTGTGCCTTGTAATAACCCATTTGGGTTGATAAAAAGGCTAGCAGTTCCCGATTCCTCTTTCGTAACTTTTCATCGTACGGCCTTCCGGTATCAGAATTAATAGAAAGTCTATCATCTCTACTTCTGAGAATGTCAAATGGAAGTTGTCCTCGTTCATTTCGTATGAGAATAGCCTGGGGATATAGATCGAAAAGATACTCTGTTACATTTGACTCGTCTGTCCTCCAGCAGTATGCACAAATTAAGTGTAAAGGCAAATACCCATCATAATTATTACCGATTTCAGACGCAACAGGTTTTGATAAACATTCAGGGTCATGACGGAGAAAGAACTCGATAACTTTAGGAGTATTAACCCCGGAATGGTTCACTGCCTCGTGAATTGGCAAATACCCTCCATTATTTCTAATATGGAGACTTTCCGGATAGAGTCCAAATAGGTACTCCACTGTCTCAGGCCGTCCATCGCCAAATGCATTATGAAGTGGCAAAGAACTGGCACCATCCCCTCTCCTTACCGATTCTGGATAAGCATCGACAAGTATTCTACAAAAGTCTCGTGACTTGTTTGTGACAGCTTGATGTAGAGGCAATTCCATATCAGATTCAATTTCTGACACAGAGCCTGGATGTGCCTTGAGTAAGAGCTTTAGAATGTCAATCGCCACTTCATCATCCATACCCTTTACATCACAGAGACTATGCATGGGCAATCCCATACAGTTGTTTAGTTGACGAACAGAACTTGGACAGACTTCTAGAAGGAATTCGATTATCTCTGCAGTGATACTTCTATTCTTACAGGCCAAGTCTAAGGGAGTTTGACTATACTCATCCTTCATTTGAAGAGTAGATGGGTTTGTTTCGGCGAGATATTTCACTACCTCAAACATCTTTCCAATGTTTTCATTATGTAGAAGGATGTGAATTGGGGTGCACTTTGTGTCCTCATCAGCTAGTAATAATGCCCGTGGATTTGCACTCACCAACTCTTTAACAATACCGATATTAACATTTGTTATTCTTGATAGATAAAAGTGAAGAGGAGTACCACCATATTCATCACTATCCATAATATCAATACCCGTACCACCCCAATCATAATCCATGTGACTGATATGAGTTAATTGATCTATACTCATATCAGTCGAATCGTTTAACCTTTGCAAAAGTAATTGAATCACTTCATTTGGACATTCTTCATTAAAACATGCCAAGTGTAGTGGATATGCCGATTTAGCTTCAGCGTCGGGTATATCCTTCTTGATATAGATTGCCACGGGAAACAAGTCTACCAGATACTCCACTATTTCCAATGTAACATTGTCGTTTAAACAAACTAGATGTAGAAACGATGAGTTGCATAGGCTACTCAATGACTTAAATGATATACCATCAGTCATCCTACGCATCTCACTAATAGAAAGCTCATCTGATGAACAGAAATCTTCAAAGTGATCAATCCACGGGTAATCACTACCGCTATTACTGCTATCGTCTTTTTCTTCCGACATGTTTTATTGAGTATTATATAAGAAAATCACAACAACTTTTGATATTCAATTTGTCTCTATATTGTCAAGGCTTAAACAATCTAGCCACTGTCAATCAAAAGAGCGTTGAAAACTAGCAAGTTAACAGCAGATACACAGTATATCCAACCAGTTATCCAGCCCACACTCCACACCCACAAACAAATAACATCATTACTTATCAAGACTTATCGTATGCCATCTATCTTACAGATCTCTTTTAGTACTTTGCTTGATCAATTGTCAATTTGCAAAGCCGCGGTAATGTTGGCTATAAGTTGTCAGTGTATTGGTTGCTCATTTGCCTTTCCATAAGAGATATTATACCCCACCACCTCCTCCGAGTTTTGTATTGAAGTACTACTTTGTATTACGATGATGACCGTTTACATCGTCCCATATGCGCCATTGTCTCGTCTAATCTTTATATTAATCTTCAATGTAATTATCAGAAGGTGTACCACAGCATGTGCACCCCGTTGTGGTCGAAAAGATCGATGAAGAGGCACATCAACCCCACCGCCGAGCCGTGCAGATAAGTAAATCCGATCTATCTTCCTTAATTTTAAGTGTTTTAGGGACTACTCTGCTGATTATACTTCTCCAATAGTAGCCTGATGAGATGAACCATTGTAGTCCCTAAAACATATCGATGGTTATATGATATGGCGGTGGTATCGTAGTAGGGTGGTGAATTTCATCATAATCGATAGTAGGAGATACCTCGATCGGTGGCTGGCCTAGAGACCAGTAGACTACTGTGCCGCCCACCTTGCGCGCTACTTTGATAACTTATTGCACCGTATGCCGAATACCACGTGATGCCGTCGGGTGGTAGGCGCTCAATCGACACATGATGATGATGCACCTTCCTCCATTGCAAAAATTCACTGTCGTTGAGAACATCGAGTAGAACTTCCTTGATATTGATTATTTTTTGTCATACTCAGCGGTTTCTGATGGAGTAATAGTATATGTATGGGAGGCAGTGCAGTATGACAATAAATATACATATGGTTATATGATATGGCGGCGGTATCTACTAGGGCGGAGATTTCCCATGATGATCAGTAACAAAAAATGGAGTCATCTTCCACCAAATCGGAGTCTTCTTTTTTGAAAACTAACCGGTATTCGTGTGTCTCTTTGGAAATCTAGGTCATTCTGATTTTAGCAAGAACGCAGGGCCAACATCATGGTGCTCCTACGCGATATATCGGCCATACTAGGCCTCCTATCTATACTCGGTAGTACGTCTATAAATGCCTTTCCAATAAAATCGCCTTTAAACAGTGGCATTGGGGCTAATTGCAATACACCACAACAACCACTGACATCAACTTGTGATGTTGCCAACAACAGACATGTATCACCTCATCCATCAAGTACAAGTACATCATTAAACAATATGCTACGAAACTATGCCGACTACAACTACTCCGGTGGGTACTACGACGACAATCTATCCCGCCGGTCCGAACGTTCCGGCGCTTCATCAACAAATTGGCGTAAAAACCAAGGCTACAACTTATCCAAACCAACTCCCCTAGAACTAGGTGGTTCCTACTCCTCCCTACGAGACACGGAAACAAACCCATATTATGATCCAGGATGGGCACAATCCGTCCGTCGTGATAACCCCTCACAAAATTTTCAAAGTAATAGTATGTACAATGGCTATAACGATCCACTAAATCCACAAGTATACGGTGGATCACGTTCATATCAATATCCATCAACTTTCCCAGGTATGACAAATCCACGTAAGACTGATAAAATGTATACCAACCCGACTAATCCATATTATGATCCGGTATGGAGTCAAAGTTATGATAGTAAGTATGGTTATAGGAGGAATGATGAACCAATTCGAGAAGGTGATCATACTGCGTATTATGCATCTGGGTATGATCGTAATTATTATGGGAGTGGAAGTGGTTATATGGATGATATGGATGGGTATTATCCTAATTATGGATATGGTGGACGTGGATATGGTGGTAGGGGTGGTGGTGGAATGTATGCCAAGAAATTAACATCAGAGAAGAAAGGTTTGTTGAATGGGAATAGTTTAATGCGGTAAGTTCTATCTATTTGAGATGGGATTATCTTTGGGTTGTTTGGGATTGGGTGGTATTTAATAAGGATTAGGGAATGAGATTTTCTAAGGCTAAAGAGTGGAGTTGAATGAAAATCGTAATGAAGATGCATAATAGATGGGAATCTCTCTGAATTTATTAATGTTTGTTGAGAAACCGTGCACATATGGCAGTCTGGAGACAGATCTTGTCCTGAACGATTTATAATCTTCACTTTGGGGGTCAATTGAGAGTTGTTGGATTGTGTGAATTGATTTTCATATCTATGAGTATATTCTGACCTTTTCATCTCTCTACCTCTAGCACCAAAAAGAGCACGTTATTTCAAAGTCATGCCACAACACCAACACTACGGAGTAAATCATCTGCATTACAAATGTCATACTTTGATGGTGGAATGATGGGCGGTGGTTGGGGTGGCGGGGGGCCAATGTTTGATGGACCTGGCATGATGCCCCCACCTGGCTATGGTATGATGCCCAGACCAGGCATGAGACAGGACATGACATTTGGAACAGCGGGTGGTTATAGTGCCAATGATATGAATAATCCAAACTATTACCGAAGAGGCGGAGCTTCTGGTTTCCGTCGTGGTGGTATGCCCCCGGGTGGTAGAATGAGAGGTCCTGGTGCTTAGTAAGTATTGCAATTATTTGTGCACACATCTTATGCTCATACTTTTTCTTGTTTCATCACTCAACACTCATTAATTATACCTCACACTATATCATGCAGCGGTGGGATTGATCCGTTTGTACGTCCTGAAATGATGGGCCCCTTCGGTCGTGATATGCCCATGGGACGAATGTCATTAAAGGATATGGCAGCTAGATCTCCTGGAACGAAATCATTTGATGCTGAAGTAATTAATAGTATGAATACTCGGGGACGTGCTGGATCAGTTAGGCAACCCGTAAGCAGGGAATCATTTGGAGTTGAGGCTGGAGGAGAACGGAGAGGAGCAACAACAAGCACTACCTCAACTTCTGAGCAATATGTTCCTCTCTCTAATGGGTATGGGAATCAACCTCCAATGACTAATGGATATGGAAGAGAATTTGTCGAGAACACTCGTGATGGAGCTGGTGTTCCTCTCTCATCAGTCTATGGTCCAGGGTCGCCTCGAGGACCTCCTGTTATGGATAGGTCACCTCCTTTAAGCGGTATGGGTATGCCGCCGCCGGGTTTAGGACCGCAAGCAACACCCATTATTGATACAAGTGCGGTAAGAATGGGTGAGATTCCATCTACAATTCAAGCAGCACGCAATGTCCGACCATCAGTAGTACTTGTCACATCAAAGGGAGTGAGGAAGGAGAATTCACAAGGATCTGGATTTGTTGTTGCATTTGACGATTCAGCAATGGAGGAACAGGAAGATGAGGTTAAGGACCGAGTACACATCTTAACATCGGCTCATGTAGCTCCTCCGGGATGGAAGGTGTCAGTGACATTCCCAGGAGACCCAGATAAGCAATATCCTGCAACTGTTGTGGGAAGAAAGTTGAATAGTGATTTGGCATTACTATGTGTAGAAACGATTGCTGACGAGAATGATGATTATCCCTTCCCACCTCCCATTGTGATGAGTGGGGAAGAAGTTTCCACGGACACATCATCCACTACTAGTGATGGTAGAGTACCCACATCTGAGATAGGCAGTCCTGTGTTTGCATTCGGATATCCCATGGGAGTTGAAGGGCCAACCATGACATCAGGTATATTATCAGCAACGACAAATGGTATTAATTACATGGATGCACCGACTGGTGAGGAAGCGTCTGAGATCTCCAAGTCACGTCCATTTGAAAGCACCGCTTTTGTTATCACCGATGCAGCCATGGCAGGTGGAATGAGCGGAGGGCCACTTGTTAATAATGAGGGGATTGTGCTCGGTATCAATGCCTTGGTACGACCGGACCTCCGTGCTCTCGGTAATTATGCAGTCTCGGCACTGGAATGTGAAACATTCTTGGAAAAGTTGGAAGATAAGCGAAGTGAAGATGCTGGTCAGTCCAGAACTACGAAACGCGTTAGTGTACGAACTGCAAAGACTGTATCATCAAGCCAAGATTCAGAAGAATCTACATCAAGAGGGTTCGGCAAAGAGCCACAAACGTCTACTGCCGCGGACGAAGGTGTAGCCGGGTACCGTGTCATGCTCTACGGTTACTCCACAGACAAGGCAGATGCAACTAGGATATTAAGAAGAGTTGCTGGTCTAGATCAACTTCGAGCTGAAAATGCCATGAGATCGGCAACCTCATTTGGTGCTGGTGTGGTAGATGAATTCTATGTCGCTGAATCAGGTAACAGAGAAAGGGCTGTCAAGGCAGCAAGGAAGAGTGCCGATGAATTGCTAGACAAGTTGAAAGAAGAAGGTATGATGGCAGAGGTTGAGCCATTGAATCTTCTTAAGTGAGGAATCATTAGCTAGTTCAAAGTATACTTTCGGCTGGGATGTGGGTAGTACTTAAAATGGAATGAATTTGTACATTATCTATTGGTTTATTGTTGAAACATGCTAATGTTTAATTCGATAACCCCACTCTATTTCTAAACCGAGCAGAATTGTCAGCAGCGAAGGACCTTTGCTCACTCTTCATGTCATTGGCAGTCTGTTGATGAGCCCGCAATGTACTTGCATAGTCATCCTTTGTGACGTGACCAGCTTTGTAACCAAATCCTACAGCCTTCAAAGCTTTATCATATCCACACTTGGCCGAAATCATGAAGTGTTTCATTGCTTTGTGAATGTCCCCATTATTGAATTCGATTGTTCCTAGTGTGTGCCTAGCATTCTCGTGCCCTCCCATTGCAGCTTGTTTGTAGTGATGAATTGATCTTTCAATATCTTTTTTAACACCATCACCTTGATAATATGCCTGAGCAAGAGCATGATGTGCTCTGCACGAGCCAAGCTCAGCTCCCCGATGCCACAACTCCAAAATGCCCTTTTCTTGTAACGTGGCAAACAAGTACCCCCAATATAAGAAGAACCTCCCATTTTGTAATCTCCAAGCGCCTTAAATGCCTCAGCATCGTTTGATTTCATTCTTTTCTCACACTTGTCCATAAAGTCTTTATCGGAACGGCGGATAGATACTCTGCAAAATGCACAACCATCTTTCATATTTCCCTTCTTGATTTCAACAATCGAGGCTATCATACATCCACTACAGACCATCTTCCCACAACATGGTTGATACGATCCTTGTACTCCACACAAACTAGTATACGGCATTGGCAGCATACAAATAGGACAATCTTCCTTCAGTGGAGGGTCTTTAAAAGATCATCATCAACCATGCTAACAATGTCAGCAATAGCATTCATATGATTAGTTCTTGAGGTTTTATCAAGGCCGCAAGCCATAAAGTGCTGACATATCTTTAACACATTAGATTCAGATTTCATAATACTATTGATCTTCTTTTGTAGAATATCATCATTGTTACTACTACCTTCCAAAGAGTTGGATGCACCGTCATTGCAATTCTCAAATTTTTGATCATATGTGCACACTTCCTTGTTTGATGATACTACGCCCTCACCACCGTTCTCAGCACATGATACCGACTTATTATTAGATGAATTCATCGTTATTGTTCTTAATAATATCCTCCTAAATAGCAATATTAGCAATAGGCTAATGATTAATTCGGCAACTTAAAGTCTCTTAAAGTACAGTAATCTAGATACAAGCGGTATCCTTATGTTCATATCCTTCAAATGAATATATGTACTGACATTGTTATATCTTACACTGCTAAAAAGCATGTTACTCATATGTATGAAGATACTTAGTTTGGCTAGGACGGGCCAGTTTTTCATGATATTCAATTGGTGGTACAAGATGACGATAGCCTGAAGTAGTGTGATTAGTGATTGTTGGTTGCAACAGAGGAGCTGGATATAGAGTTAGTTGCTTTCCAATGCTTCAAGTAGACCGGTTTTATATGACCTTTCGATCTGTGGAACTCCGGTAGCGATGACATTGATATTCATCGAATAATCAAAGGATACCGACAACCTCTAATTGCAATTTGCAATACATAAAATAGAAATAGATATGAGCAGTTACGAAGCACCTACTCAACAAGGTGGACAACAACAACAATTAGAATACAATACAAAATACAAATCCTACATACTAATATGTATAACATCCTTAACAAACTTTATATCAATAAATGAAGTATTTAACATCCCATCCGATCATGAAACACATTATTATGTGAATAAACATCCAAAGGTTAATCAAATGTTTGGTATAGTAACTTTCACGTGTTCATTACTTATATTAATATTTGATTTGATTGGTTTCATTAGAAATAAATTTGATTATAAAAGTTTATGTAATGGTAAAGTTGAAGGATGGACATTATTTTCCTTTGTTATTTGGTGGATATGTGGTGTTGTAAGTATTACACGAGCGGGAAGTATTGGATATGCATCACTGAACATTTACTTCTCGGCATGGTTTAGTTTGGCGGCTTGTATTGATGCATTGGATAACTGGGGTGGTGAGAAGGATATATTAACGGTATATGAATTAACACGGCTGTCTATTACATTGCCTTCTTGGTGGATTGTTTTTTGGGCAAGTATTGTTATCCTTGGCTCTGGTGCTGATGCTAGACATATGTCTGTAGATCAATTCGTCCGTGATTCATGTGATGTTGCCATTGGGGTTAGCTCAATCACTGCAATTGTCTCAGCATTTTTCATTCTTTCACATTATGAATTCATGTCGTGTTGTCAAGCATGTTCGTCAAACTCTTGGATGACATATGGTGGATGGTTTGAACTTGCTTGTAGTATATTGGTGAATATATGGTTGGTAATTGAATTAGAACAACTTACTGGTGCGGGTAGTATTGCAAGTACAATCACTGGGAATGGAGGGAGTAACCCAGACTCCGCTGACTATGTGCCAGGAACTAATATCTACTTGGCAATTTGGGCTGCCTTCATTGCCTCGATTCGAGTAACTGTGAAGTGGAAGGAGGCACGTGCTATTCGATTTGCAAGAACAGGGGGTATCAAGACAGATGAAGAAGAGGAAGAAGAAGGTGTAGGTGATGAAGAAACAGCTAATATAGAAACCGAGGATGAGGAAGTTGGTGCTTAAAGACGAACGGCATAGAAGGATTCACCCTTCACCCATACGTCGCTTGAGCTACCCAGTCGGAAAGCCCGTATCTCAAATTGTAGTCGAGTCGGACTTTACAGCATATTTACAAGAAAGATTTCTCCTTTCTGATGCTTTTCTAGTCCATACCAATCAATCACAAGAAAGCACAATATGTAAAACGAAAATCAAGGTCTCCAGACAATCTTACCACAACATAACCCTATCCAATTAATTACTTCCTCTCCTGACAATCAAACACCAACAATGAGTAACGCCTCGCCTCCTGCCGATTGGCATATACAAAATAATAGAGACGTGATTAGGAGACTAACGAACGACTCTGAAAATACAAGCGATGAGCCTGGTGATCTTCAATATAACTATCTACCAAATGATGAACCTGATGATCTTCAATATTATGTTCACCCTAAATGTGATAACGAATTGGAATTATTAGGACGATTGGTCGGGATGACTCCCTTGAAGAAGTTAAGTTTAATTGGCTCAGAGCCAACTCCATTGAATGGTGAGCCATCCTTGAGTATCAATCCATTCTTTATTGGCCTGTCAAATAATAAATCAATAAGTGAAATCATTTTATTCTGGTACCATGGTCCTCAAGCGATGCTATGCAAGGGGTCAATGAGATTTTCTATCTGGCTAAATGAGGACTTCGGGAATCAGATGGCAGCTATATTATCGGCTGCTATGAAGAACAAGATTCTACACACTCTTAACATCCGGTGGAATGGAGGAATAGATATTGGTGAAGAAGAGATAGATGTATTAGCAAATGGTCTACCAAACAGTAATTTGCTGAATCTAGATATATGCGGTATCAATACCCTGGTGTCTAGTGTGAAAGTAGACGCCTTGGTAGCTGCTCTTCCCAGGAGCAACTTGGTGTCTCTGAGTCTGATCAATGTTGACATTGGTAAAAGTGAGGTGAAGGCTTTAGCACGTACACTTAAAGCAGATCCTTGCTTGGAGAATCTTGGACTCGCTTCTGGTATAAGTATTGATGGTTTGGTAGTCATCGCCGAAGCGTTGGCAAATAACTCTCACCTCAAAAGAGTGAGTCTTTCTTACAACGTCGTTACTTCTGAGTGTTGGATGGCGTTTTCGAACACCCTATGTGATACATCCACCGTGAACAAGACGTGTCTATCTAACCATACTCTTGAGCATATTAGAGATCAAACTGTGTATCAGCCCCCTTACGACGAGGGCTTCATACCTCGTCCACAAGATGTGGTATCTGCTCTTGAGTTGAATCGGTGTCCTAATAAGCAACAGGTGGCAATGAAGAAGATCCTCAAGCACCACCGCCACTTTAATATCCAGCCTTTTGTTCAATGGGATTTCAAGGCTCTTCCTCTCTTAATCCATTGGCTTGAAAAGGCGGCTCCTTTCTCTGCCGAGTTTGATATGAATGGCACTATTGAAATGAGAAAGCTAACAGTCGTATACGAATTCATTCAAGCTTTGCCAGAGCTATTTGTACTTACTTTCTTAAGACAGAAACAAACGGAGATAGTCTTACAAATTGCAGAAGTAGAGGAGCAGCAGTTGGCAAGGCTCTGAGGGATGAGCATATGATGTGGACAAAACTGTCTGGGGATTACCAAGCTATTAGTAAAGATTAGGAGCCATCATCTCTCTACCACCAAAGAAAACAGTTGGAGGTACTTGGTTGTGTTTGTGTTTTGGGCTATATAGTACTATATTGTAATTAAAGAACTTTTGATTACATATTCTTTCGAATTACATAAACTTGCACTAACTAAACAACACTAACTCGATAATACAAACGGCACACTACCACTATAGAAGAAGTACAGACGAAAGAAGCCCAACGGACAAAACAACAAACAACAAAGTAGTCCTTCCAAGAGATACTGAACCACTGTCTGCAAGAACGACATCCCCTCCTTGTTCCTCAACCTCCACTTCATTGTCAACTTCTTCTTCTTCTTCTTGAATAGCATCAGACTTGGGGCGGTTGTTAAGGATACAATACTCACAATCAAACATAAACGTTGGATCAACTGCCAACTTGATCTCCTCAAGACGCTTAAGACGGTCTGTTCCATAAATGACTTCAGAAAAAGAGATACAATTAGCATCTCGTTCCTCGAATGTAAGCTTAGCTGGGCAAGGCTTGGTCCAGTCTTCTTTTAGGGGTCGACTAATGAGTGAAGAAGCATGATTTGAACTCACGATAGGTGGGAACTTGCTTTCATTGGAAGTGTCAAACATATCCGAAGAAATATTTGCCCAGAAGTCTGCCAATGCATTATCATCTATAACAAAAGCTGCAGTCATTAATGCCGCCTCGCGGTGGGCTTGAGACAATGCATTAGCTTGATCAGAGGCAGTTGAGGATGCACCGCCAAATGAATAGTAGGGGGATGGAGTACCCAAACCATTGATGTATTTCTCCACAAATAGATCAAAGTTCTCCTCAATCCAGGATTGAGGAACAAGGATTGATCCTCCTAACGACCCGACAGCCGGGCTAGGATTGGGGCTATCTCCTACTTGACCAGGGTAACGATCGGCATCTCCATTAACACCTCCTTCTGCAAAGTCATTCCAGGCAGTTTTACTTAAGCAGTCTGTTGCAGCATCCGGAATATTCCTATCACTGAGCAGCCTACTAAAAGCAGGCACAACATCGTCCTCCCCATAACAGTTCAAGAGAAAGCTAACGTCGGGACTTGAACAGGCATAACTCATCTCCTTGGTAACATTCAACAATGATGGCATAATAAGGTACATTGCCTTGAACTCATTCCACAAGGGATCAAGAGCCGTACACTCATCGGTTGGAGAATCTTTATTCCATTGATACTTGTGGTATGGAAGATAGTCGTGGAGTTGCAGGAGTACTGACGTGACTACACCCCAAGTACCGCCGCCTCCTCCACGTACAGCAAACCATAAGTCATTAAAATCGATATTAAAGTCATCAGGACAAGTCTCCCATACCCATTTCTCTTCATCTACTTCCTCTGGATTGCTCCTACATACTCCTGTTACGAGTGTTGTCTTTGGAACAATAAATCCTTCGGCATCTTCCCATTCTGTTGGACCAAACTTGACATGATGCCCATTTGGCAATACCATCTCAATCTGAACAACTTGATCTACTCCTAAACCATACAGGCGACTGCCTGTCGTTCCACCAAGACCTCCAAGCCACGTCCATCCCATTGGAGAAACTGTACCGGCAGCGCCTCCAACTAAATGATACTTGTATCCTCCCTCCTGTGTCTTATTGGCATTAGTTACAGCACGGTATACCTTGTCAAAGTTCTCACCACCGCCAACTCTAAGTACTGCCGGCTTATCTTTTGCAATAGATAGATGACATGCTTGATTAATCAAGTCTTGAGCAATCTCACTATCCAATACAACTGATTCATCACAGTCAGTAATACCAGTAGGTGAATACTGTGTAAACATATTCATATTCAAAAGAAGTGTATCCTTCTTAGAAGATGATCCCGTATAACTGTGTCCACTATTCTTAACACTAATCTCCAATCCATGTTCTTTAGCAAAATTAATGGCCGCAATAACATCAGAAGCAATTACTGGGAATAACACCCTAGTAGGAAGGTTTAAACTTGGATTAGACTCATCTAGAATGAACCCATCAGGATTGGTCAGATCAAAATCCGTAGACATTGGTTCAACTCCTAAAAAGGCGGCGGCTTCTGGACCATATGCATCGGTCAACCCTACACTTAATGAATCTTGTTCAAATTGTTCAAAGATAGTACTTGCGTGTTCATCGTTACTTGGTCGAGGGTAGCACTGGCTCCACCCACAGTAAAAGTGTGGCAAACACAATCCAGCCGGTTGATCAATTAATGCATGAGTAGTCCGTTCCGGCCAGGGGTAGTTTACTAACTCCGGAATACATTGTTCAGTATACTCTTGGAAAGTTGTGGTGATGAGCGAGGCATCGGTGCTTAACTTTGATGTTAGTTCATCCCATGGTAGATTGGCACCCCATTCTTCAGAAGCTGATACATATGTTGATAGTATCAAGGAGGCAGTTGCAAGGGATGATATGTAACGGTTAATAGATAAGGATGACATAATGTTTATTTTGATAGAAATTTTGATGATGTTTGTGATGGTTGGTATCTTTTCAAGATTGACGCTGCTATCGATATAGTTCAACTATAATGTTGTAATCAATCTATTCAATACATTTAATCGATGTTGGAGCAATTAAGCTCGTTAATTGGGCCCATCGTTGCAACATATATACATCGAAAGGCCTCCATGGAGCAAGCCCTCGGTATCCTTCTCACGAATCCTTCCGACTCGGGGTACCACCAATGGAAAGATCTTTCTATATGATTGAGGTGTGAACCAGATATATTGGCTATACTAATATTAGTTTATGAGAGTGTCTATTGCAATATCCTACTCTTTTATCAGTTCGTATTCCCTCCTATATCATTTGCAATTACAAGGAAAGAAGTTTCTTGTGGTGATAAAACTTCATTCTACTCTCATAAATTGGTTGCAGATAGATGTTAAACTTGTCAGGAACCCCAGTTTGTGCATTGATAGCCTGCAACAGTCCAAAAAGATGGAAACGAATCGTCAATCTAATCTCAAAGATGATACATCAAATTATAATGATACTCCACAATCTAAGAAGAGGAAGCAACCAACCAATAGCCATACCGATACTAACAATACCAATACCGACAGTACTGTCAATCTATCCGAATCAACAACAGTAGATGATATATCAACAATGGATGTATCAACATACTTGGCTTGGGTAAATCGTCAGGCAAAGTCATTACCGAATGTTTTTGTTGCAACTGGGCCATCAACATCTACTCAAGAAGAAGACACTTCAATCGATCAAATACATACGAAAGAACATACTCAAACAAGTACAAAAGAGGGTTCAAATGGTAACAAAAGTATAGTTAATGGTAGCACAGAGGAAGAAGAGCCATTCCACGGATCAAGAACGACATTGCAAATATTATTATCAAAACGTATGGATATATTACCACCTCCAACTATTCGACATTTACCTCCGCATAACATTACAGCTCCTATGTTGAACAATAAGATTTCAGTAAACTCAGCTGGAGACGAATGTAATGATAATAGCAATGGTAGTAACAGCAAATCATCGTGGGTTAGCAATACAATATCAAACTTTTCAAAACTCCGATCCTATTTAGAAACTGAACGTACCAAGCAACAATCTCAACGACAGCGAGAAGGAGCTGCAGTTCGTAAGATTGCAGTACCAAGAATGAAAGATCGTGCGGCTTGGCATATCTTCTGTTTAGGTAAAGAGGAGGCGTATGGGAATGTTGGTGGCTATTATGAAGAAGAAGATGATGAAGATGATGTTGCAGATCAGTCGGAGAAGAGCAAGAAGAAGAGCGAGAAGAAGGACGAGGCTGGTACACCCGTCAAAGATGAGAGTGACGTGGAAGAAGCTACTGCAAAAGCTGTACAACAACAATCATCATCTCAAACACCAGTACCGCCACCAACAAAACTAATCTACAATCCATCCAACATACCAACTCAAGGATACACTCCCCAAACATCCTTAATATTACAATTTGATCAAGTATTAACACGTACATTATTTCATCATCATGTACATTACTTGTGTGAATGGAAATTTACACTAAGTTATAATAGATGTATATGGATATATAGTTTATTAAGTAATATGGAAAAACCATTACATATTGATGAGGTATGTGGTGTTCGAAGGGTATTAAGAGAATGTTGTTTAAGACGATGGGAGTTGAAACTTCCAAATGGAAAGGAGGAGAAGAACTGTACTGTTGGGGCAAGCGAGGAAAGAGATGTGAAGAAGGCTAAAGGTTCATGTTGGGAACAACTGGCATTATTGAATACATTGATTGCTATTACGGGGATATATTTTGAACAGGGCAATGCCGCCGCTGGTGATTGTATGGATTCATTGTTTAGTGTTAATAGCCCTTAAATTCATAACCTTACTACTAGCCGTTGTTGAAAGAAGAGAGTTTCAGTCGCCCACATCAAAGGAGAGAATAGCATCATTTGTTATCTTAGAGTATAGTTAATATCTACTAAGTGAGACGAGTTCCCGTTTATTGATATGGATAATTGCAATTATATGTATATTTATGTATGTATGACTCTATCCCGTTCAGAAAGAAAGACTCTAGTCTCTCTTCTTACCAACTTCCTAACTCAAACTCAGATTCTCTTCCATCTTGATCGTAGGTGAACCTACCACTCTGCCACATTCTACAGACCTTTTTATGTTTATGTACATGTGCAATTTGGCATGCTTTGCTGCAGTATGATACACGTTCACAACCTGTGCATATGTATAGTTTAGATCTTTCTTTCATTTCACGGCAATTTACACACAGCCCCATCTTTGGAGTTTTCTTCATTACGGTGTAAAATTCATCCAGACAATTACATGGGGTTTGATTGACATAGAATTTAACCAATGAACGATTGCATCCATTCATAATGTCTAAAATTTTCAACCATGCTTTAGCGTCTCGTTCATCGAAATCGCCCGGATAACTGGATGAGGACGGAGCATATGAATCAATCATCATCAACGCCGCTGCAAAACACATAGGAATAAGTGACTCAACGATATTTTCCCAAACTTCTAGAATGGCAGTAGTCCCATTGCTAACAAGACCCTTCTTTATAATGTCAAGATATTTCTCATTGTTCAATGCATCTGGAAACGTCTTGTATGAAAAGTCTAATGCCAATTTCGACGCATGGAATGGTGAAGTTTCCTTTTCACTATTGTATGCAAGTGAAGTAATGAACTGGCTCATAAAATTCTTGCACACATCAGGTATTATTTCAAGTGGTAGGCCATGACGAGTTTTGCAATGAATATCAAATCTACTTCTACCGCCGACGAGATTTACTACTTGCTGCTGTACTGGATTATTGTTACCTTTATTACCAGCGGCGGCGGCCTTAGCCCTCCTTGCCTGCCCCTTCATCTTCTTCCTCGACTTTGACGGCATCCTTTTGTATAGATAGAGGAGATAATGTGTCGATAGATAGGTATTTCTCAAAATTGCTGTAGTTGATTTCAATAAAAATGACGACACTATCAAACACTACTAACAACATATATATCTGACTATTATTATGTGTATAATAAGAGAAGTAGAATCGATTCCATATCGCCCCCGTATCGGTATATATGATTGATTCAAAAGCCAACAAATGAACGTAAAACGGGGGGCACATAACGCCCTCTTTTGTGAAGGGCCATCGCCTCAAATTGTGTTGTACAATAGCGACCATTCATAGATCGACGTTGTTTATTACCTTAGTATTGTATGCTCTGTTTAATCGGGACGGCGGCACTTCATATCAATTTGTATTACAATCTCTCAATAAAACAAAAAATTAACAAACGGTGCATGCACCTTGCTAACATAATTATATAAGTATATTAAACAGCGTAGGTAGCATCAGGGGTATACGCCGACAGTATACGTATATAAAATATCGCATTGCAATAATAAATTATATACTTCATACATACGGTACCAAAGATCTAAAATACATAAATAACAATGATCTCAACGAAATCAAATAACGGTTCACCCTCATGTTGGATTTGTCTATGCGATGAGCCCGATGATACGGGGCTATTACCCGTACGGGATTGTTCATGTAGAGGTGATAGTGCCGGATATGCACATCTATCATGTCTCGTGAAGTACGCACAGACAAAGAGCACGGAGATCTTGGACAATCCTAATTCACGCAACTTATTGGGTGTATGGAGAACTTGTCCGAATTGTGAACAAAAGTATCAGCATGATCTTGCATTAGACTTGGCAAATAGTTTAGTACTATTTGTGGAAAAGATGTATCCAGCATTCAACACGCCGATAGCCTATCTTTCGATGATTGCAGCTTTACAAACAAAAATTGAAGCGCTCTTTATGGATTCAATGTATCGAAAAGATTTTAGGATGGAAGGTATAAAGACTGCAAATAGAAGCCTGGCATTGATAAAAGAATTGAAAACAAATGCTACTTTAGTGGATGAGCTGCCTTTCTTTGAACAAACCATCGTTGATAGAGAAGGAATGGCATATAGTCAATTAGGTTCATTTTATACATTGGATAGGACTGAAGCTTCAAAACAGAAAGCAATCTACTACTGTCAGATGAGCCATAATGTATACAAATCTAATGGCACTCTATCTGCACAAGCTTCAAAAACAATGGGGACTACTATCAAAATGCTCAAGTACGGTCATAGCGAAGAAGCAGGTATACAACAGGGTGTGGCACCAATGCGTGAACTTTATAAAAAACGAGTTAGAGAATCTGGTATGGATAGTACTGATGCCATTTTTGCTGCTACAACTTTAGCAAGAGCTCTTCATTTGTCCTTTCATGGTATTGAAGCAGAGCGTTTACTAACGAAGTATTTACCAATTAGCCACCGCGTACATGGAGAAGAACATTCCATAACAAAAGAGATAGAACAGGTGCTGTCTAAAGGCACGGCAAGGCTTGTAATGTTGGAAAGCGGAGGAAGGTTTCAAGCATTGAGGTACGAAGATGAGGGTGAGAAGTGTGTTGTATACGGTCCATTGCAGAAGTGTAATTACATTATACCACTCTATGGAGCAACATCATACACTGTTGATAGTAGTAGTCTCCTCATTTGTAATGCCACTCCAGTTGTTTGTCAGGGATTGGTGAAGGGTGCTCATCTGAATGGAAAGCTTGCCGATGTACGAGCATTTGATAAGGACAAGGAACGATACACAATTCACTTTGAGGATAATAGTTTGAAACCAGTTGCAGTGAAGAAGCAGAATGTCCGTATTGTTTTTGATTTACCCGATGTTGAATAGATGTGCACATCATTTGTTCATTTCTATACTTTAGGAAGGTATACCCGCAGTAATAGTTAGATAATATCATTCATCAGTCAAACTCTTTGCGTTGATAAATTTTTGCATTAAGTAAGTCATTAGATTAGGCAGCCGGCTAGATCACTTTGTCTTCGGAGCTCGTGAGACAGTCTTGTGTTGTTTGATCCAATCTTGAACCGTCTCGGATAGTATTTGATTACCACATCCACATATTATCTTTGCCTGAACAACAAATGGATAGTTACTTCGTTGTGCAGCATCTATCCACATCTTAAGAGCCTCATCAAGTTGAACTAACGCTTCTTTAACTGTCAAGCCATGCAAATCTAGTGAAGGAGTCGGTGGAGATGGCGGAGTCCAACGTTTCTTCGAAGTTTTGAATAGGTTGGATGGTTCACCAGATACATTCACAACAAAATGAGAGAATCCTGCCTTGCTATTGTCTACACATGTTATACAGGAAGTATCGAAGGGTGATAGTGCATTCATCGATGCTCTCTTTGATCTACTTTGCTTTGTCTTTGGAGGTTTCCTTTCGATTGTTAAATTGTTCAATCGTTGTCTAATCTCCTTGAGCTGTGGCTGCAGTTCATCATGAATCTTTGTGAGCTTCTTTGAGTGCTATGTGTTGAATAAGAAGTGAGGTTTGAGATATGATATCAGCTTGAGACACAGAAACACATTATATATGTCCTCCTCTAAAACGTACCTCAATCTTGAGCTTCTCAAAGATCTCCTCTAAACTTGGACCTTCATGCTTCTTTTTGCCACCCTTTGACTTCTTCTTTGCATGAGCACGAGCCTTTCGTCTCTTCTGCTCTTTCTTAGACGGTGGCGGTGCCTTATCTTGACTCAGATCCGGTTTACAAGTTGTATCACGAGCCGATATGACTTGTTGATCTTTCAACTCAAGCTCTTCTAGTGTTTGATTACCAACCTGAGAAAGAAAGAGAGTCTTATCTGATGGTAGTATGATGAGATGAGTACATGACATATGATATGTTAGATGAGTTTGTGGATATGATTGCACATGGCACAGATACCAGTGCTCGAGATCCACACTTACCATTCATTGAGAATCTAAGTTTCCTTATGGATATACCCCGATTCTCGGCATATTCAGTCAATATCATCTTTAAAGTATTCGTAGATATGACGTCTAGCTCGTGTCTACCAGTTTCATCTTCCAATATGAGTTTCATCGACTCTCCCACAGTAGCCGATCCTCGTTTCTGATTCTTCTTGGTAGACGAGTAATCATCATTAATCTGATTGACATAACTCATAACACTCTCCTTAGATGTGATGTTATTACTTAGTTGATAATCGGGTGGTAAATGATGTCCAATATATCTCTCAATCTTCTCCGGAGTTTCGGTGGCATAGAATCCTTCCGCACAATAGTTTAATTTGGACATGATGTACTCTGTACTTTCTCCTGATGAGGCAACCTTCATAATGTATTCAATTGAAGTTAAGATACATTGATGGATGAAACTACCATTGATACATAAAGATCGTGCCTCCTTTACCATACCCATTCGACTGTAGACAAGTGATAGGTACCACAATGCCGAACAAACATCGGTCCGTTGTGTGAGATTGATTGCCGACGGTGAGCTCCAGAATTCTACTAGGTTGCTAATACTAATGAAACCATCATCAGATCTTTGGGAATCATTCAGTACAAAGTTTTTCACAGATTTTGGTAGGAATGCCCAGTGCTGTGAAGTGGTAAATTTAATAGTAGCAATTGTAAATGAGATAAGGATACAAATGAAACGACGACGACGGTATCCTTACAACAAACTATACTCAATAACTCACCTGTTCAAGGGCAAAAGAACAACAGCTATGTCTAAACAATCCATTACACTCTGGGCATATACCCTGTGGATATGGTTTGCAAAGAATAACAGTAGGAAAGAATGAGATGATGGGCACATGATATGTCTCAAAAATGTAATACCTCTCTGCATACATATATTGACACACTCACCGTAGCAGGCTGTCCACCATCAGATCGTAAATGTGAACAACATCCTTTTCTAATACTAGTACTATGGCATCGGGGGCATATACCTTTATTCTTTACATTGGCTGCATGAGCATGAGGCATTAGACGAGAACGAGGATAGAGATTGGATGATGGACCTGACCATTGTCTTTGTCGCCATCTTGATGGATCTTCTCCTGATGATGACATTATTATATGTTATTGGATAAGAATAATAGATCTAGAGGTGATTGTTCGAGTGTAGTGTTGGCGTTTGTTGTGGGTACTAGCCTTTTCATTTGATTGTTCTGCCAAGAGAGTAGGATTATTTCTGACCGTATATGGGGGAAGGGGATACGGCTTATGGCCCACCACATACACTCAAATACGGTCTTTTTCATTCTGCTGAGCTCGAAAGATACTGAGGAATAGCAATGACGACGCAACACAGCTGACGTACCACCCCTAAAAGCAATATCTAAACTCACAATATTTGAATATATTGCCGCAGATTCTATATCTAATATAGTACAACCATGAAGTTCTCAATGTTTGCATTATTACTAGCTCGGAGTGCAAATGCATTCGCACCAAGCGGCGTTGCATCCACAGCTCGTCTATCCTCCACCACCGCCGCTGCCTCTCTCAAAGATTTGGCAACTACTGTCCCCGGTGGTCGTGTTAAACCAAGTACTGAATTAAACTTATTTGGTATGGGAAAGGCTAAGCAGTTCAATAGTTCGGCCAAGGTTGATGGTGAAATTACCGAGAAGGAAGTTCGTGCCTTGTTTGAACTTTGGAATGCGGCACTTGCTACTGGTGATTCTAGAATTGTTGCCAGTCGATACACCAAGGTAAGAATCTATATAATATAACATGATATTATAGTGTATATATCGTATCGTTATGCATGCATGTATAGTATTGCAATTCATACTCATCTAAATCGATCCTATTGCAATTTCACAAATAAAAATGATATTTAGTCACCAGTTCTCCTACCAACTGTCTCAGATGTACCCCGTACTGACTTTGATTCAGTTAAGGATTACTTCGATTCATTCCTATTGAAGAAACCACAGGGAGAGATTCTTGATGGTAACATTAAGATTGGTGATGGATGGGCTTCTGATACTGGTATCTATGAGGTATGTCATTGTATATCTTTTTTTGTGCATAAGATATGCACAGAATTTTATACTCACAAGATATTCTATGAATTGCAACTTCTAATCTAATCATAGTTCACCATGGGTGCCACCGGAGACAAAGTCAAGGGACGATACACCTACAACTATGTCAAGGAAGATGGAATTTGGAAGATCCAACACCACCACTCTTCAGTAATGCCTGAGGAAATTGCCATGGGTAAGCCAATTACTGAATCAGAAGTACGTGACCTATTCCAACTTTGGAACAAGGCACTTGCCACCGAAGATTCAACCAAAGTTGCCGCCCGTTATGCCAAGAGTGGTGTTCTTCTCCCCACTGTTAGTGACACACCCCGTACTGACTTCACCAGTATTAATGATTACTTCATCAACTTCTTAAAGTTGAAGCCACAGGGTGAGATATTAGAAAGTCATGTTACCATTGGTAAGAATACATGTTCCGATGTTGGTATTTACGAATTTACCATGGGAGCCACCGGTAAGAAGGTTAAGGGACGTTACTCCTTCGTTTATGTTTATGAAGATGGAGAGTGGAAGATTAATCATCATCACTCTAGTATCATGCCTGAGGGAATTGTTACCGCCGAGCCTATTACCAAGGATGAAGTTCGTGGATTGTTCAGTCTATGGAATAATGCCTTGGCTACCAAGGACCCTACCAAGGTTGCCGCTCGTTACTCCAAGGAGGGTGTTCTTCTACCAACTGTCTCAGATGTTCCCCGTACTGACTACCCCGGTATTGTTGACTACTTCACCAACTTCTTAAAGTTGGAACCCCAAGGAGAGATTGAATCAGGCAATGTTATCATCGGAACCAACTGGGCCCAAGATGCTGGTATCTACGAGTTCACCATGGGAGCCACTGGTGCCAAGGTTAAGGGAAGATACACCTTTGTTTACGTCTTCGAGGATGGTGAGTGGAAGATCTCCCAACATCACTCAAGTGTCATGCCCGAGGGAACCAAGCCTCAACCAATCACTGAAGAGGAAGTTCGTGGTCTTTTCCAGCTATGGAACTCCGCCCTTGCTACCGAAGACCCTGATGCCGTCGCTGCCCGATATGCTGATAAGGCTGTTCTTCTCCCAACTGTTTCCGATGTTCCCCGTACTGACTACGCCTTGATCAAGGATTACTTCGTTGGATTCTTAAAGAAGCAGCCACAGGGCCAGATCGAGTCTGGTGATATCACAATTGGACACAACTGGTGTCAGGATGCTGGTATCTACGAGTTCACCATGGGTGCTACCGGTGATAAGGTCAAGGGACGTTACTCATTCGTTTACGTCTGGGAGGATGGACAATGGAAGATTTCACACCACCATTCCTCTGTTATGCCCGAGGCCTTCCTAGGACCTGCCCCCAAGCCAGCAGTTAACGGTGCCAAGGTTGAGGAGAAGGAGCTTGTTGAGGCTTAAGAACTGAACACAAGAACATATTGTATTTTTGATTGGTTAGCAGGCTAAGATGATTTATTTAGTTAGCAGACCATAGTTATGGATTAAGTAATTTAGGAGCTATGTTTTTGGACACTCCAGACCAGCTTTGCATTTAAACTAGGATATCCACTTCTAATACTAATCATTCTAATCTTATATTGTCTTCTCTACCTACTTACATATGTCTAATAATAAATACAATCCTCTTGAGCAGCAGCAGCTTTATCTCTCTGGGCACTTTTAATCTCTCCCAAGTATAATTGATATGACTGCAACGCTTTTGTGTAATATTCTTTTGTTGTATGTCCTTTAGAGTACAACTCTTTGATCTTTTTCAAAGAGACAGAATCACCACCGACTGCAGCTATCAGTAGTGTTTCAATCCCCGCTCCTTATTACCTGCATTCTCTTCGGCCTGGCCGAGATTGTACCTTGCATTTACATTCCCCATCATAGCTGCGAGCTCGATGTAATGAGTACCCTTCTTTTTGTCTCGTTCCATCCCTTGGCCACGGCTATACGCTAATCCAATGATATGATAAGATGTCGCATATCCCGCTTGGCCAGCTTGGTGATATAGTTCTAATGCTTTGTTATTATCTTGTTGTAATCCATTTGTGCCATGAGCATAGTCACACCCTAGATTGTGGATTGCTCGGGCATCACCATGCTCTATTCGGTTTTTCAGCCTTCTGACATTCTCCTCGTGTGACGCCTGATGGGGAGATCTACAAAATGGGCACAAGTCATCATTAACTTCTTTTCCTTGACAATCATAAACAGGTGCATAAAAGCATCCACTACAAATCATCTTGCCACAACACGGCTGATACCTCTTCCCCGTGTCAAGTGTTGGAATAAGTAGAAAGCATATCGGACAATCCTTTGCTTGTGGTGGTTGTTTGAAGAGCTTTTCATCATGTAACTCGGCAACTCGTCTCTCGCATTGTTTCTTATGCTTTGATCGATGTTTCTTCTTACATGCAGCGTTGCAATACTTCACCATATTGCATTTATTACATGTGTTCATACTATCATCACTACCCTTCTTATGACAATTTGCACATACTGATAATCTGATGTTTTCTTCATTGTTTGTGCATATATTTTGCAACATATCATTCACTTCACATACATCATCATTCTTTGTTGTAGTTGATTCACAGCCATTGGTTGTGCACATATTGATTAAATCTTCTGTGTAATATCGTAATTAATACGATGTGGCACGTCTCCAAACAGGGCTGGATGACTATTTACTAAACAGTACTAGAGATAGAGATATAAAATCTTTATCTTTGCGGCACCACTGCTCACTAGTTATTCACTCTGATACTACCAAACTACCACCAATCGATAGGCCGTTAAAAACTTGATATATTGGCGGCACTATTAGTATATGAGAGTGTCTATTGCAATACTTATCAGCTCATTTTCCTCACCACAGACGATAATAAATGCTATTAATTTTGCTGAATTTTGCACTGAAATTTTGTTGTCGTTTGATCGCTAAACTACATTCAAAATACTTGCTGTGAAGAGTTGTTAGTAGTGCCGTGCCGCGAAGAAGCATTTGGTTGCTAATAATATAGCCAATACATCCGATAAACGATCTTTCGATTAGTGGCACTCCGGGTATCCATTCTGATCTGTGCTCGATATACCAAAAGAAAAAAACATCATTGCATTGCAAATTTTCAACACTCTCTTTTCCGAACAAAGCTATTATGGAGTCGTCATATCAGCACAGAAAGTAGTACAATATTATAGGATAGTTTACTTAGGTATTACAAAGATGCCATCAAAGTCTAGGAAGAGGAGTAAAGGGCAGGCAAGGAAGGCCAAGGCTAAGGCGATCGCAAACGCTACGATCAATATTTTTGAGCAGATGAGTTTGAATGTTGGAGATACAGCATGCAATCTACGCCATGGTCAAACAGAAACACTTCCTGATGTTTGCAATAGTTTTATGAAACAATTCCTTGAATCATTTAAAAGTAGTACAGATCGAAAAATTCCGCCATTCCATGCGGCGATGACTGCATTAGACAGAGCATACAATACATATCCAGAGGCCGCAAACAATGATATGTATCGTAAAATACTGAAGAAGAGCATTTTTAGCAATGGAGCGTCGTACATTATTGGAATAAGTAGGCTTAGTGCTAATGAAACGTCTGAATCAATTCTCGGAATGA
>Ga0214480_100023_pt1 | contig 50562 bp, 35 predicted proteins | sample M1_20Mar14CPVII9_3_FD_165042 | JGI IMG/M metagenome (GOLD analysis project Ga0214480, IMG submission 165042) | Marine eukaryotic communities from Monterey Bay, California, United States - M1_20Mar14CPVII9sort6BwellE17 | ecosystem: Environmental > Aquatic > Marine > Unclassified | place: USA... | reverse complement strand
GGTATCTTTTTAAAAGTACAGTATTTTTTTAAAGTACAGTGCAAATTTTTAAAAGTACAATTTAAAAAAGTACAAACTATGACGTAATGATGAGTAAGAAGATATTTTTATTTTTCATTGATCTCCCACCTTAATGAGTTTCAACACATGAAAACTCTCATAGTAATTTGGAGTTGCATGTGATTGATGCTATCTGATGTTGACAATGGCACGTCTATATATCTTCACCACAACCGCCGTGGTAACAACCCTATTCATATTAAAAACAACAATATCGGCAGGTCAAAAGTTTGATCCATACCAACTAAACGGAGGATTAGTCGCCGCCGTGGCTGGTAAGAATTATATACTAATTGCATCAGATACGAGATTAACTGATGGCGGCTATGGTATTAACAGTAGACAATACTTGAGTGGTAGAATATGGAGTGCTTCGAGTTCATCTTCGTTGTCTACCTTTAGATCTACACCGCCGTCAATAAGTGAAGATCGTGGGAACAATGAGGTATCTTCAACACAATCAAAAACATCAACAATACAAAATAGCTTGAAGAGATTTCCAGCACAATGGTCATCTGATGGATCACTTGTAATGCCATCTAGTAATAGTATAGATTATGATATAACAACAAACAACATGCCAAATATTAATCAAATAGAAGATACAACAGACTCTCTTCTACAACAACATTCAACTACACAGACAAATCATCACAATTACAATTTACCAATAATGATTGGAAGTGCAGGATGTGCATCCGATTGTGAATCACTCAAACGTCGTATACGATTAGAATTAGATGCATTGGAATATACTACTTCTAATAGTAGTGGATTAAGTGTATCATCGGTAGCGAATCTATTGCAACAGGTCTTATATAGTAGACGTTCATTTCCATTTTATAGTTTTTGTGTAGTTGCTGGTATAGATTATCAACAACAACAGCAACATAAGCAGGGAAGTGGTAGTACTAGCACTGGTTGTGGAGCTGTCTATGTCTATGATGCAATAGGATCATATGAACGGGTAGCTGTTGCAAGTTCAGGTACAGGACGAGAGTTAATGCAGCCAATCCTAGATCGATTATTCTCTTCCAGTAATGCTTTCCAAACCAATCAAAAGATAACATCACACAATACTAATGTGCAAAAAGATATAATGGCAATACCAGCGGGTAAACAACGAGTGGGAGTAGCAGGGAGTTTACACCCACCGGTACAAACGACTGTGAATTGTTCATGGGAAGAGTCGGTTAGGAATGTAGTTAGAGCATACCAATCGGTAGCCGAACGAGAGATATCAGTTGGTGATGAGATTGTCATTTGTGTAGTGAATACATCATCATCGAAAGAGAAGATTGATGGTGATAATGATGAAGTTGCTGTGTTTAGATATCCACTAAAGAAGCATTAAAAAATATTAATATGTGAAATGTATCGTTATATTTCTCAGTCAAATCTCTCTTGGAGAAGAGTCCATCACTATCTATGTTGTCTAGCATAAACATAAAAGAGGAAGATGACTAATAGTAACGATAATCCTCACAGGCAGCAGCAGCCTCGTCCCGCTGAGCACTCTTAATCTCTCCCAAGTATGCTTGATATGATTGCAAAGCTTTGGTGTAATCTTCTTTAGTTGCATGCCCATTTGAGTAAAAGTCTTTGATATAATTCAAAGAATCGCTATCTCCGCTTCCTGCCGCAATCACATGGTGTTTTAATGCTCTTTCCATCCTACCCGATTCCTCCTCTTCGAGGCCTAGATTGTACCTTGCATTTACATTCCCTCCTATGGCTGACAGCTCACAGTAATATTTAGCTTGCTTCTTATCAACTTCCACACCTTCACCACTATTATAAGCACAACCAACACTGGTAAATGCTGTGGTATATCCCAGTTCTCCTGCTTGATGCCAAAGTTCTAATGCTTTGGCATGATTCTTTCGTAAACCATACATTCCTGCTGAATAGTAATTTCCTAGATTGTAAATTGCTTCAGCATCACCAGCCTCCACCCGTTTCTTTATCCTTTCAATTATCTCCTCATCTGTTTCAGGAGCCATAGCTCTGCAAAATGGACACTCGTTTTGTTTGTCAATGTCACACATATTGCCTTGGTCATCAAAAATAGGTGCATATGAGCATCCACTGCATACTACTTTTCCACAACATGACATATATTTAGCCCCCGTTTCAAGAGATGGTATACGAAGAAAACAAATTGGGCAATCTTCATCTTTTGGAGGTTGTTTAAAGAGATCTTTATCATGCAATTCAGCAGCATGCTCTGATGCAAGTCGGATATGCTCCTCACACTCTTTTTTATGTTTTGATCGATGTTTCTTCTTACATGCGGCATTACAATATTTTACCATCTTACATTTGTTGCATATATTAGTGATATCACTACCTTCCTTGCTGCAATTGGCACATATTGGTGTATCATTATTTTCACCCACGCTCATATAATTCTGCATATCTTTAACTTCACATACACCATCATCCTCTGATTTTGATGCACCGTCTTTGCAAATTTTATCGGACGTGCTCATTTTGTATTGGCTTATCTTCTAAATAATCGTAAATGTAACCGATGTAATAACCCAACCCTATGATGCACGTAGGACTGTCTACTAACTATTACAATCCACCGAGTTATTGATACTTTACCCTATTTGTACAACATAGTTACATAAAACATCACGTGAGCTCTATTCATGGCAATATCACACAAATATCACGTGAAATACCGTTCATCGCCAAATAAAGTTACCGATGAAAGTAAGAACGAACGAATGCCAATAAATCGAGAAAACCGCGGTATTGTGTTTATTTGAGTTGGTCGTTGCAATACCCCTCTTTAGGCGGCTTTGGACTGAGGAATAGGCTTTATAGTATATATTGAGATTAATAATAACAACAGAGGCCGACTTTGACGGCGTCGATATTATTTATCGTCAAGTTTTAATTGCAATCAACAAAACAAAACAAACACTCTCATAAAAATGACAAACTATTACACCTGCCAACCAACAATAGATCATGAATCATCGTCTACTAAATTAACTATATCGTACAAGTATGAAATTGACACTACTCAAGGTTCAACTAATAATATACAAGAGGCAGTAGATGAAGTACAGAATGCAATGCTATATAGTATTGCTGAAGTTAGTGGATTAAGTTCATGTGGTGTTGAGGATGTATGGCGACGACGTGGTCAACGAGAATTGTTGTTAAATAATAATGAGGAGGGTATGATTGAGGGTATTAAGGGTGGTATTAGTAAGTCAGAGGGCTCATCAATCAGAGGCCGTCAACTTACCTCCCTAACCTCCTCCACAGCTCATCGAAAACTAGCCCGAGGGTCCAATTCAATAATAGCACTTTCCTCACTACCCCAAGACACAATTACTGACCTACAATGCAATACAGCAATGGAATTGGCACAAACTCGTATCAATCAAGATTCAATATTTGGTGATAATACAGTTAAAGAAAGTTCACCTTCGAGGGCAAGTGTGATGACTGTTGGCTTAGTTTCAATGGCCCCGGATGACGAGGGCGGTGAATTGGATGGCGGGGCACAGCAAGGTGATGCAGTCAATACAAGTGGATTACCTTCCAGTGTTACCCGTGTTGATGGTCACACAATTACCACCCTAAACTCCGCCTCTGCTACACCAATTATACAACAACGAAGTGCAATACCAAATGACTTTGTAGGCAGTGGGTATAATTCAGGCACTGCGTTTAATTACATTAGTACCCAATCTAAACCCAAGGAAAGTACCTCTTCCTCTTCTTCCAACAACAATAATGACTCGAGGAGAAAGTTGCAGCAAGATTCGTGTACAGTAATACAAGGACAAATGACAATCTACACATCATCAACACCCGAGGAAGCAACATATGAAAATTTACAACAACGTATATTAGATTCATTAATATTAAATGTACGTAATGACAATCTTGACTTAAATGGGAGCGGGTTAAGTGTACGAATGTATAACAGTGATATACCCAATGCTATTGAATTAAGTAATGGATATAATATGATATCCGCTACCGAGGCTATGAACGATAATGGAAGTGGTTCCAATCCAAATAATTATGGAACAACAGTCTTCCTCGCTATATTAATATCATTAAGTGTCGTGACAATTTGGTTATTGGCTGGATTTATTTATACATCTAGTTCAATGAAGAAAGGTAGGAAGAGGCAGCTTCTAGATAAGAATGGAAAGTTAATTGATAGTGGAGAGGAAGGAAGTAATCACACGTATTATGAGAATGAACCGATGGAAATGACATTTGAAAAGAGTTGTACGTTTGATAATTCGGAAGATTTGTCTGTGGAGGGTAATGGCACACCACCACGGGCTGGTATCTTGGGTATGTTAACACCCAATCGTAAGAAGAGGACTGCGGTCCCTGATGAAGTTGATATGGATGAAGATCCAGCAGCAGTTGTTGGGGAAACGTCGAATGTTGATATGGACGTTAGCGTATTCGATTGTGATGAACAAACACCGGCACATATCAAGGCTGCGGCACGTAAACGTGCCAATGAGAATGGTGCTCCAACTGACGTGAACGATTCAGCATTCTACTCGTCTAATTTGGTACCTGATGATTTACACCAACCACTAAATGATTCAAAGATATCCGACGCAGCAGTTGGTAATGGATGGGGTGCCGGTATGATTGGTCAGTTGTTTGGAGGTATGCAACGATCACAGACACATCGTTGTACCGAGGTTGAAACTAGTTTACATCCCTTTGAGGATTGTGAAGATTATAGTGTCGCGCCTCCTATGAAGAATGAGGTCATTCCCGAAGATAAGGAGGCACCCGTGAATATGGTTGAGCCGACTTTGGTGGTTGGTAATGTTACCAATCATGGTGATCGTATTTTGTTGAATACTCAACAGGATACAGACCGTAAGAATAGGAAGGCTGGCTTATTAGGTCGGTTCCTCAAGCGTGGTGGTGATAATCGTGAGGTGACTAACGACAGTGATCATGCCATTGGTGCTGATATTGAAGAAGTACACGAGATTTATGGTGCAGATGCCGCACACGAGAATCAAGTATCCAGGAAGCCATCTCCATTGCCCAACGGTGGTCGTGAAACTCCCATCTATATGATGCAGAATAGATCACCACCACGACGTCCAATTGAATCATATAGGAGTCCTTCCGAGTTACGATATACACGAAGTCAACTTAGTGACTGTGGGTATAGTGAACAGGCTCAGCTGTGTGGTGCTAATGATTTCAATGGTGACAGTCCTGCGCATATTACGCCTAGTCCTGCCCGAAGGAATAGGAGTAACATGTCATCATCTACCTATGGCAACAAGTCAGGAGTGGATGATGCTGCATCTAACGCACAGAGTGCCGATGAGAATAGTGTTATGCCGTATCAGAATACGGGTGTTATGTGTCAGGGTATGGAGGAGTGGAAGGGAGTGCAACAGACGCTTGAGTGTTTTGTTCCCGAGAACTGGAACCCCTTTAATTGGGCTTAGTTAGTATTAATTAAATGTTAAATGTTTTCGTTTGAAAGTGTATGTGGCAATTACATGAACTTTTGCTAGTAGTATTTAGTTGACAACTCATCATCAAGTGCGGCAGCTTCGTCTCTTTGATCACTCCTAATCTCATCTAAGTATGATTGATATGATTGTAGTGCTGTTCCATAATCCTCTTTTGTTGCATGGCCTTCTGTGAACAGTTCTTTGATCGTATCCAGAGAGACATTACATCCGCTTCCAACCGCAATCATGTAATGCTTTAGTGCCCTTTCCATGTCACCTTCATTCTCCTCAAAAATACCCAGGTTGGCTCTTGCCACTGTATTCCCTCCCATTGCTGCTAACTCCCAATAGCGCACAGCCTTCTTCATATCCCTTTGCACTCCTCTACCATCCAAGTAGGCATTACCGATGTTATAATATGATCGAGAACATCCCAGATCTCCTGCCCGTTGCCAAAGTTCTATTGCCTTGACACGGTTTTGTGGACAGTACAATCCATCGGCATAGTGACATCCTACATTGAACATTGCAATGGCGTCGTTCATCTTTACCCGATTCTTTAACCGATCTGTCATTTCCTTGTTTGAAATGCTATTCGGAGTTCTACAAAATGGACACAATTGCTTATCAAGATCCATTTTTGCATTTGCAATAATGCATCCACTACATATCATTTTTCCACAGCATGTCTTATATTTCTGACCCGAATAGAGTGATGGCATTCTCAAAAAGCAAATGGGACAATCTTCTAATGGCGGTAGTTTGAAGAGATCTTCGTCAGATATAGTCTGCATATCATTATCATTAATACTCATAGATTCTAATGAGTTAACAAATCCATCATTATTAGCAGATTGATTATTATTATTTAATTGAGGGGCTAGTTGTACTTCTCGATTATCACGAACACATGATGTGCACCTTCTTTGACATTCAGCTCCCAACTTCCATTGTTTCTTACTAAACTTATCCTTCGGTAAATCTTGATGGCACGCGGCACATAATTTCATTGTTATTGTAGGTATATTAACGATTTATTTGATGCGGTGTCTGTTAATAATAAAGTTCTACACTGTTCTACAAACTATTTTTTACTTATGATGCATGTGATATTAAATTCAATTCGAAGTACTTGGGTTTATGATAATTTGGCACGATACGCAAATCTACCACTGTATCCCCTCTTCATTTATATTCCAAATATACTTACGAGTATGCTTGGGTGTTGCGTCGATGTGTACTACCTTCCAACCTCCTCTGAACTTCTTTTGCTTGTATGCTGTATGGGTTGAGTCGGGCTTTTTCTTAGCTCTAAAAAATTACAAAGGAAACAGCCGCTTAGGATTAAAGTTAGTGCAACTATTGCAAATAGTCGTCCTCGTATCTCCTTTAAATATACAATGAGATTCCGTATATTAAATCAAATATCCAAGTCAATACGCTCGTCGTCCGGTGGCGGGACGCGGCGTAGCTCAATAAGTGACGGAAGATCAACAATACATAAAATACAATCACAACCATCAATCTCAAAAAATAACATACAAAAGCGTTTACTTACTAATAATAACAATATACGAATAGCTAGGACAGCGCTGGGAGTTGAAGGATGTACATCGGCTCTTACACTACTTGTAGAGGGAATTGAGGTAGAGCCGAGTATACCGAGAGGGTGGGATGCAGGTGTAGACGATGATGATGGTGGGTAGCAGGAGTGGATGGTGGTAGTTGCTGTCCGAGTGACGTGAGGAATAAACAATCAACTGTATATCCAGAGGTTGTCATATTTAAAACACTTAATTTGCAATTGGTTGGATGAAGATTAAGTTCAAGACTTGAAGGATAGAAAAGCTAATGGGATATTGATAAGAAGTTAAATAAGTAAGTAGGAGGTTGATAGATGGTATAGAACTTAACTTATTCGTCTCTTTATTAAAGTTAACTTTATCTATTGTGTAACGCCCGTGCTGCTATATTCATATTTACATAGACCACTACGGAAAAGGTATCCTAATAGGAATATGAACATAAGGGATAGATGAGTAAGTGATGACGAAGAGCATAAATGGCACCAACAGGCAGTCAGCAACAAGAGTTTAATCCCTCAGAAGGAAGTCGGTAAATAGGTTTATCAACATGTATACATTCTTGACAAGTTTGATAATGTAAGTAATATATGTTTCTCCTCATAGGGACGACTCTTGTTGCTAGCATTCCGAGAATACACACCCAAACACTTACCAATTACTTCGACACATACCAAAGTCACTTTCAACTCAACCTGACTTCATATCAGACCTCATCATATATGCTTAATTGGTATGTATCGTTGAAGATGATAAAGGATACCAGTTGTGCCAATCACATCACTCATCTAATGTTAATTATCTAGATATTGACCCACACAATTTAGTGAGAAGAAATAAACTTAACTAACTGCAATTCGGTAGAGTAAAGGTGCATTAGCATTAAGTAGGAGAGGTAGTTAGTAAACTAGCAGACATCCAATAACACATCTACTAACACATCACATTTCAAACTCACAATTAGATTGACTCTATATAAAACTTACGTTCCATCTTCATCTTCTACTATCCCAGCATCCCATCCAAGTGCTATTGCATCCTCATCTTCACCATTAACTAATAATGTATACCTCAATGATGATATTTCACATGCCAAAGCAGATTTAGTTATTGTATGATTTGTTTGTGATCGTATCGTTGATGAGATTACTCTTCTAGATAACGATGTAGATTGTGCAGAATTTAATATTGATTGTTGTTTTGATGTATTAGTTATTGATGGTGATAATCTAAATGGTGAATAGGAGGTATGTTGTGGCCGTTGTATGAACCGTAGGATTGTATTGCTTGCTCGTTGACAACCACTCATACTTATTTAATTTTTGATGATGTTGGCTTTGGTATAACTTTATCTAATTATTCTCCAAGGGCGAAACGCGAAAAGGGAATATAGAAGGAAATGGTATATCTACTATAAACTATCGTCTAATATCATGTATCGTACTAGATACAGAGAGTAGATTAGACAACAACTGATTTGCTGACTAACTGCTGACTGCTATGTATTTTAGGAAAATGAAGTTTCATGCACTGCAAAGTTGAAATTTCTTATGGTCACATTTCCTCCCTTCATGCATAGTGTACTGTCTTGCCTACACATTTGGAACGATAGATATCCTTCTTTATAGGGTTAGGGCTTATCGTTTTAAAACATTTCCTTATATGCTGTGCACTTCTTTAACAATAGTTTCTTGTTAGATTATATGTTCTCTTTGATAAGAGCACAATCTTGAGCGTTCATGCTTTGTCTCTCCATTGTTGCATGTCAAGCTCTCATAAAAAGCAAACAGCGACAACTCAAACATCTACAAATACATCTCCGATCTCTTACACTTCACTTTACAAAGTATACAACCAACAAACATATATAAACATGAAGACATCCTACACTTCCATTGCAACTATTCTCCTCGTAGCATCCGCCTCCTCATACACCGAAGCTGCTCGTCCTTCTTCCATCTTGAACTTTATGGAAGCATCATTAGAAGGTAACAAATGCGACTGTAATACTGCTGCTGACTGTGGATATAACGAGCATTGCAAGCCATCCAACTGTCATGATAACGAGGGTCTAAGTTATGGACACTGCAAGCCCAATGCAGGTCCTCCTCCGCCACCTCAATGTTACAATCTAGGAAAGCCTTGTAACAAGAATAGCGACTGTTGGGAGGGTGGCACTAATTTCTGCCAAGTCTGCGGAGACGAGCCAGGTACGGATAATCACAAGACATGCTACAATCCTCCTCCTGAGCCACCAACACCCTCTCCGGACGTAGGGCAGTGTGGCGTGCCTTGTGATCATAATGATGACTGTAAATCCGAGTATGAGGGTACTTATAACCCTTGCACTGTGTGTAGCCGATACGATGGTTATGTTGGAACCCAATGGGTGTGTATTGACCCAGAAGAGGCCGAGGCAAGGGACGAGGAAGCAAAGTATCTGCGTGGAAATTAATATGGCTTGCTCTCGAGGAAGATTCGTCTTTCCACTTCATAATACTGCATAATTGTAATGATTAATTAGCTTTCTTCACTTTGACTTGATATATATTGTTTTGATTTGTGACTGTTTGGTCATTTCTTGTCTTCTTATTTCTTATATGTACATTTTAGTTTAACAACAACTGAGAGCTGCTGCCTTATACCGCATTAATGCAGTATTTATACATCGTTATGATCAAAATGATGGTGGTGAATATCCATAACCTCAGTCATGTTAGGAACAATATCAGGCAAATCAGTATCATTTCCCTTCTTTATATCCGCTGCTGCTTTCTCCTCCTTCTCCGCTTCTTCTTGTTTATTCCAATCTTTATTAACACTAATACATACTAATACAATAACAAATAGTATTGCAATTGTAATTAATGTAGGTGTAGTTTTACATCTCTTTGTACTACCTGAAGAGTTTAATTTACGTCGTCTTCTTCTGGTACCATTAGTAGTATAATAGGAACTTGCTACACTGGTATCGTCACCACGACGGGGTGGCAATGCAGTGTATACTGTTGATGCATCATCGTCATCATTTGTAATTGTTTTATATTCAACACGTGTTAGGTATTTATTTGGTATTGGTAGACTTATTGATGTATTGCAATCTTCTTCAGCTTTATTTAATGATGTATAATTTGATGAGGGTGGAAGGGTGTAATGTTGAATCTTAACATCAATAAATCCATTTGGATGAGGCGTGGATGTACTGGCCTTGACTATAATAGCACCATCAGACTGGGTAGTATGTTCTATTATAGTTTCAGGTATTGCCTGTGGCAATAGTGGTGTTGATAACTCCTGCTGTTGTTGTTTGTGTTGAAGTGGGGATGAGAGAGTTGATTCGTTATTAACAAAGGATATTAATGATTCACCCTCTTCTAACTCGAGTATACCACCGTCCACGGCCATTTCAGTCATCATATTGCTGTCTCTAAGAGGGCTAGTGGTAGGTATTAGTAAGCCGCCGCCGCGCCACACGTCTTAAATTAATAACACAATAACACAACTTTATTATCTACAATACTAACTCTTACTTTATGTCTTAAGCGGTATCCTCAGCATGAACAATGAATTGCTCAGGTATCCAAAAGACTCCCAATTACAATAAAGTGAAAAAGGCCAACTTATACTTTAACTACAAGTCGCAAAAATGAAAAAATGGAAAAAGTGGCCGGCCAGTTCCCTTCATGTCTTAGACATAGAGGGAACTGGCCGGCCACTTTTTTGAGTTTTTATTTTCTGAAAGCTATACTTAAAGTATAAGTTGGCCATTTCACGGGACCCAGGAGGGACTCATTGAGCAATTCATGTGTGCCTCAGGCATTCGTCCGTCCTATACATGAGAATGATATGATACATAGGTTGGAGATAGAATCAGGAAGTGGGGCATGATATATCGTAAAGCAGCAGGGATTCCTATTTTGACCTCCCTCATTAGTAGAACTTCGTCTGCTTTTCACACCTCTATTGTTCACCGTCGACATTTATTTGACAGTAGATTGATGATGTCTTCATACAACAATAATGATATCAAGAAAGATACAACAGTCTATATCGAAGCATCTAGTACCTCCGCGGCAGATCAATCACTTAAACAGCAAGTGTTTGCAATGATGTCAAATGCAGAATCACAACTATCAAGATATAACATGACAAAGCATAACATTGTTAATATACAATCACAAATATTAGATATCAATGATATGTCAGAGTTTAATAGTGCATATGAAGATTACATGGTTGGTGTTACACATTTACCTGCACAGTTATTATGGCAAGCTGCATTTATTATACCCGATGGCGGTGATGATGATGACACTGTACGTTGTTCAATGAGTATGATTGCAACAAATACAAAGAAAGATTCAGTTGATACTGCAGTTGAAGCTGGAAAATCGCCCTGTAAACCAAATGGTGCGGTACTTCCCTTCTCTCCGGTTGTACGGTGTGGTGATATTGCTTACTTATCTGGTACTTTATCAGCAGGAGCAGGTATGTGATTGATATCTTTTGCTCATTATTATGTGTATCTTGTGCACAACTTACGCACATTATCCTCTCAAGGTGGAATGAATGAACAGGTAATAGCCACAATGGACCGACTTGGGGATTGGTTAAACTCGGTTGATATGTCATGGGATAATGTAGTAGATGTTTCAACAGTACTAGCAGATATTAATGATCTTCAGTCTTTCAACGAAGCATATGGAAACTACCTTGCAAACAAAAATGTAAAGTTTTGTCCAGCACAGACTTGTTTCCAGCCATCAGGAATCTGTGGACAAGATGCAGGTGCCTTATGTGAGATTGCTGCTGTTGCTTCAGCAAGTCCGAAAGTTATTATGTCCAAAGACAAGGCCGTAGCAATGGTTGAGCCTAAATCCGGTACATATCCTTTCTCACCAATAATCAAGTCGGGAAAGTATGCCTGGCTTTCCGGTCAGCTAGATACAACTGGTTCAAATACAATTCAGCAGACACAAAATCTATTGGTAAAAGTGAAGAAAATTTTAGATACTGCAGGTCTTTCCATTCGAGATATAGTCACAATCACGGTCATCATACAGAACAAAACTGATACAGATGTAGTTTACACAGAATTGATAAAGTTCTTGGGTAATGACGAGGATTTGCCTCATATCTCATATGTCTATCCGGAGAGTCTATGTCTGTGTGCATTAGTCGAAATTTCCTTTACATGCCGAACCGAAGGGAGGAAATAGCTAGTAGGATAATATTGGGTAATTGTAAAGGATGTTGTCTAATGTACCAGTTCATCTTGTTTTGCTTACATTTACATATAGTGTACTCTCTATTCGCGGTACCATCTAGCTAACTAAAGCCGTCATCGTTTCAACTGGATTAGATGTGAGTAGCAACCAGATTGTTTCAATATACTCTGGACTATTACAGTCAACTTTATCTTCTTCTTTTCCAGCCTGACAGAGTAAATGGATAGGAAGTTTGTCGTCACTATCAGGCGTAACCACTGCCGATGCAACCAACGAGGCATGAGAATCAAACAAATATTTGACAACAGCACAGTTACCTCCACGGCATGCATAATGAAGAGGAGAGCACTGATCCAACATATGTCCACTAAGCTCATGCAATAGCTTGACAACGTTTGCTGAGCTATATTCACAGGCAATTTGCACTGGGAAGACCCCGTCACGAGTTGGTACCTGCAAGCTGGCTAGATTTCCCGTCACCAACAGCTTGATAGACCCAAGTGTGGCCTTTTCCTTCAATGCACAATGAAGTGGCAGCCAACCATTCTCATCAACAAATGTTAAGGCGGTTGTATCTTGTGCCATCCGAGCGTATGTTTGTTGAGCTTGTAAGAAGGAGATGATAAGAGTCATGCTTTGGCTTTGACTTGGATTACTTCTTGCTGTTGACCTCATTGCATGGTCGAGTGGAGTTTTGCCTTCTCCATCCAGAGCAAGAATAGCCTCTGGGTAAGCATCGAAGATAGTCTTAACTGTACCGACGAGTCCAACGGACCTGTTGCATGATGAAACAGCATGCAACAACAACTTCCCAGAGTTATCCTCCCTTGATGCAGCATCAGCAGGATTAAGAGTAAGTAACAATTCAACGACCTCCATTGTCCCCCATGAGACTGCTTTGTGTATCGGTAAGTGGCCTTGCCCATCCCTCGCATTAATACTATCAGGCTCTAGTTCAAGCATGTGTTGAATTGTATCCACGGAGTCAGATCTCCTCTCAGTGTTGCATACGGCGATATGAATTGGTAACATGTCGCCATCGCCAACTAACCCAACACTTAATGACTCCGGATATCCATTGATCAGTTCTTTGCAGAATGCAGTTGACATATGACCAATAGCTAGATGAATTGGTAGCCAGCCTTCCATATTCTCCCTCAATAAAGTACGATCGGTATTATGCATGAATCGTAATACATCAAGAGACACAGCTTCATCCATCTGTTCATTGTAACAAAGAGTATGAATAGGCATGTGTCCACGAATATTTCTAATCTGATTAGCCTCTGGCCATGCATTGATTAACAACTTAACTACCTCTAAATCAACTGATGATTTTCGTGCCAAGTAGTAGTGAAGAGGTGTGCATTGGTACGATGTATTGATCGACTTCGTTAGGATATCATGTGGGCATCTCTCAATCAATAACCCAATTACTTCATTGGGAAAATTCTCATTCATGCAAGCCATAATCAGAGTTGATCTACCCATTGCATTGGGGAAGCAGTCTAATTCTTCTAATAGATACTGGATAATCTCCACCGTCACATTCTCATTGCTGCAAACCTTATCGAAGAAAGGATATCCATCTGATTCTGATGGGCCTAAACCTCGGTTAGGAAAAGTATGAGTTTCAATGATCTCACGTAATGCTGGTAGGGTAAGGTTATCTGATGAACATAAATCCTCTAACTTCTCCATTGGACTCTGCCATTCACCAATTTGTGGCAAATTTACTGGAGACGTTGGGCGTTGTGGAACCGATGATGATGATGTTGCTGTTCATATTATGATCGGTTACTTTGCCTGTTGCAATTCATTACGATCGGTTCTCAATCAAAACGAAAAAGTGGCCTGTAGTTAGCTTGAAGTTTAGTCGGCATATGTCTAATGACCCTGGTCATTATCCCTAGGACGTGGGTACGTGCTACTTTTTTGTCTTTACCCTGGACAAAAACATGCACTTACGACAATGCACAGAGGTGAAAACTGCATGGCAATGTAGTTTTTAACTTGCCCCGACTCGTCGGAAAGATTTAATTCACGAACCTAGTCTTCTTTGGTATCTTTTTAGGGTCGGTAAAGAGGATATACGATCCACCCTCTCGGCCATCTCGTCCTAGACTTAAAATGGCATAATATGGTCGTTGTTATGAATTGCTTGATATGAGGTCTTTACTTCTCAGCCAGTGTTGAATTGATAAGAGATTACTGCAAAGGAAAGCGGAGAGCTTCCCTGCCTTCCCATAAGATATCATCTCAAAAAGGTGAGTTATCTATACGCTCCATAGAACAACAAGCCGATAAAGGTTGCAATTGCATAACCCACATTACCAACAAGTAGACTAGGGCTCATTAGTGACTTCCATTCAAAGCTTTTTGCCAAAGCAGCAGCCGTGGCCGGTCCACCGATGGCACAGCTTGAACCAACTAACAATCGTTGTGGAGCTACCATGTTACTCCAAAACTTCTGATCCTTGCCATTTTTATCATCACCACATAAGATATTGACTATCTTCTTGGTACCATATAACACCGCTCCATGAACACTATACAGTATGATTAGAAACGATGCAATTGATGGAAATGACTGCTGGACAGAGTCTTTTAATTTCCAACCCGGAGCACCGGCTGTTGCAAAGAAGAGATATAGTAGTGTCGTACCCAATGTCTCCCCGGCTTTTGCTATAGCATTTGGTTTGCTATCAGTATCGTTGTTTGATGTTGTCGATGTTGGTGATAGGAACTTATTCGATGGATAATAAGTAGAGTATAGTACAGCTAATAATGTTGTTATTGGCAGTGAGAGATTCACTTGACTTGAACAAGCAGGTATGTGATGTAGTTGTGAGTTGAAGAATTGACCTAGAGCCGTCAAGACCGCTGCTAATGTAAAAGCATGTGATAAAGCCTCTACTGGCGTTGTTGAAGAGTCTTTGCTTTCATTGATAATGGTCTGATCAACATCACTCTCTGCATTATGAACTACTTCGTCATCAGTCACATCATCATACTTAGAAGCTATCATACTAGTCAAGGGGAAATATACTAATGCCATGACATTATCAACACATAAACCTGCAGCAATACTATCCGTGGAAGCACCAAGACATGCACATACTGCCATGTAGTTAATACCACCTCCGATATTCTTTGCTAATAATGCAGCAGCGATTTTAACCCCATCTGAATTGGGTAATGATGATACTAATGATGATTGTATACCAAGTATTGGGGAGAATGCAAGCATACAACCTAACAATGTACCAAATGATGCAATTAGAAATGAACCTAATAAGGAGCCGCATTGTTTTAATGCCTTGCCTCTTATACTTGTACCCAGCAGCAGCAGTGGAGTAGCCAATGTTAATGAAGTACCTTGTAGAAATGTGCTTGCAGCCGATCCACCCGGTGGTAACAAGCATTTCCATTGTCCAGATAGAGTTGGTATCCAACTAATGCTTGACAAGCAAAAGGTCAATGCCATTGCTGTCACTGGAGCTCCCAATAACTTACCAATCAATGTAGTTTTACCCAAAAGTTGTGCTAATGAAGCAGTAAATGATAACGCTGCAATGTTTCCCCAATTATTCGCACTTGATATTATGGAAGACGATGATGCAAGGGAGGTACTACTACTGCTTTGTCGTTTGGACACATGATATACTGATCTACTTGGTGGTGGTGACACATGATATGATGATGGTTGCAATGAGACCGAATCCTGTTGTATAAACGGAGATGATTGATAACTATGTTGGTGATATTGATATCTAATCAACGTCGATGGCGTAGAAAAGGCATTGATTCTATCAATAAGAAGAAATAAAGTTGTCCAACAAAGCAACGACAAAGAATGTGAATGATGTACCATCTTAATTTCCTCTTTTTTTGTTTTGATTATCAATGTCAATATGAGTATCTATGAGTATGGTACCGCCGCCAGCTACGAAAAAGCTACACCAAAAGCTTTCATATATGGTAGGCATGTAACTGATGTATAATATATCAAGAGTACCCCCGCCGTAGATCTCCAATAGTGACCAGTGATGGGTGGTGAGGAGAAAGGAAAGGTAATTGATCCTAAAATACTTTGGCGAATAAACGATTTTTAAGATATCCTGACTTGTGTTGCTATTACTATGTTGGCAGCTCTTTCATAAATATATGCTCTACTATCTATATTGCAACCTTTGTTGTCTCGTTGTTCTATGGAGCTTATAGATCATAGCTCTTTAAGATGATTGGTCTTATTTGAGAAAAGTTGGGTCTTCGCTACTTGGCAAATGCTCTAATACGACTTCATAACCCACCTATCAGCCGCTTAGGAGTAGACTTCTTTCTTCGTTTGTTGCTTATGTTGGTATCATCATTCTTGACATCTACTAGATAAGTGTATTTTTTGTCATTCTCAGCCATATATGTTTGTAAGTTGAAAGTTTTAGGTTGGTATCCTGCCTTCTGTGCCTCTTCAAATTTAGATATAACTGATTCTATTTTCGGCATGGCAATCACATCAGCTGCCATAAAATTATCAGCCGGTTCATCCTCGTCCTGCTCTTTATGTTGTTCCTCGGCCTGTTTCTCACTTTGATACTTGGGAGACAAGTACTTGGATATACGGGCGGACAAATCCTCATCTTCATCAGCATTAGTATCCAATAAGCTTTCGCCTATCTTATCAGAAGGCAGATCATGCAGATCTGCTAATGAAGATTCTAATACTACTTGATCCGTGTTTCCAGTGAACGATGAGCCCTCTTCTGAAGTCACGCTACTCCTCATCTTTGATTCTTCCTTTGCCATTTCTACAGCATGTGCAGCCTCAGTCGGACTGTTATATGACCCAAGGAAGATATCGTTGCCAGATACTTTCAAAACGGCTCCCCAACGGTTCTTACACCCGGTTAGTCGACGTACACCTTGAATTTCATTTATCATATCTTTTCTTGATGTTGTTCTTGATGTAGAACCACCTGATGATGCGGTTCCTCTAGTGCTTGTGATCTTCCTTGTTCTGGTAACAGCCACAAGACCATCATCTTTTGACAGAGAGGCAGTCCTAACCTTCGATATACAATACTTACATTGACGATCTCTGTCATCTAACTTATTCCATTCGTCACGACTGTAGCTCCACTCCTTCTTTTGAATATTACAGAGACCGCATGCTTTGAGTGATGATACGTCATTATCTTGTTTCAAAAGTTCATGCAATGAATTCTCTTTAAGCTTTTTACGAGCTCGATGAAGATATCCGTCAAGCAGGTAAGCTTTCTTAATACCGTAGAGTTTTTTCCAGTTATCCTTCTCTTCCCAAGTTGGAAAAGGGTTTATTGAGTGCTCTTCCATCCATTTGTTGATGTTTATTTTTGCTTCTTCCGATAACCCCTGCGATCGTATTATATTATTCTTTTTGAGAGTCTTAACAGCATTGTCGTTGTCTGCCAGAGTCTCATACACTCCTGTAGGTAGTTTTCTCCTTTGGATTTTAGAAGCCTTCTGATCAGGCATAGCCGTGTTTACCGCAGCCTCTTTGGCTAGCTTGAAATTCCGTTCACAATCCTCAGCCGAGAGTTGCTGCCCCTTATCTTTCTTGATCATGCTCCGTGCAACCTCACTTGCCAATGTTGCCTGTTCTAATGTTTGAAATGTGCCAATACCACGATGGCTTCCTTGATAGTATACCATAACACGCCAGCTTCCAGATGGCAGTTCATACACTCCTTCGGCTGATGATTGACGACGAGACGGAGCTGCTCGTTTGGACTTGGATGCTACCACTTTGGAGGGTTCGAATGGCTTGAGTTTGGGCTTCTTCTTTTGCCTTTCAGTTCCATCATACACTACTGTCCTCTTCCTATTTCCCTCTTTCTGAGGAAGGCAGATAGATTTTATATGTAAAACACAATAGTCATCACCCTTCTGAGCAACTCGTTTGCAAAATGGATCACTACAATCTGGTAAATCGAATGCACCGTGCCTGCGGCAAAGGCCACCACGCTTGGCAACATTGGGACACTGACCACCAGCGCCTACTCCTGAACTAAATCCATTGAATCCTTCATCAGTACCTTTGTATGAGCATAGGGCGCGGGTTGTTTTTGCACCATGTCGGCAACAGACTCCACCTTGTTGAACTCTTTTAATGCAGCCAGCAACTGAGCATAGTTGATAACCTTTTGCTAGATATGCCTCTGCCTGTATGGACTTCTTTGATTTCTTTGGACGTCCTCTACTAGAAGAACTTGAACGTTTCCTACCACGCTTGAGAGGTTGACTATTGCCGCGCTTCAATGGTGTATAGACTTGAGGTATATCCTCAATATCCTCAAGTCTCTGTTTAGGCTTAACAACAGGACCCGTCCTTGTTCTGGTAACAGCCACAAGACCATCATCTTTTGACAGAGAGGCAGTCTTAACCTTCGATATAAAATATTTACATTGACGATCTCTGTCATCTAACTTATTCCATTCGTCACGACTGTAGCTCCACTCCTTCTTCTGAATATTACAGAGACCACATGTTTTAAGTGATGATACATCATTGTCCTGTTTTATTACATGCTTAATCTTCAATGAATTCTCTTTAAGCTTTTTACGAGCTCGATGAAGATATCCGTCAAGTATGTATTCTTTCTCAATACCGTAGAGTTTTATCCATGCATCCTTGTCTACCCGAGCTGGGAAAGGGTGTACTGAGTGCTCTTCTAACCATTTGTTGATGTTTGTTTTTGCTTCTTCTGACAAAGTAGGGGCCTCGCAGGTATCTGTGGGCTTTACTGATGACATGACAACTGTAATTACCGTCGCTGCTGCACTTCTTAAAACTGATATGCCTTGACCTGGATACTCTTTATCATGCTTTATTAGCTTTTGTCTTGCTCTGAAGTTGACCAAAGTTAGACAAAGATTCAAGACAAATAGGTCACCATTGAATATAAACGAACTCACCTGTACAACCATCCTTCCAAACGATTCCTTTCTATACCCGTATCTAGTACAATTTGATCTTTCTGTGATTTAGAGGGCGTTAGAGTCAACACCCAATCTCGAGAGAAGGCATTCTTAGAAATCCATGTTTTCATATAAGCCTCCAATTCTTTGATTGTTGTAGTGTTGTTCCTGTTCCTCATAGTGGTAGATTGCTTGTTAGATTTATTTTTCGGCCTCTTCCGTGCCCTCTCCATCCACTCCTCCACTTGCATCTTGTCTAACCCGGTAACGATGCATATTCTAGCCGTTTGATCTGCATCAGGGAATGGGTTCAATCTGCTACATTCGTTGAGGTAGTTAATAGTAGAGCTGGGAAATATTGCACTAGACGATCTTGATTGTGACCCTCTCTTCTTTCTTGTGTCATTGCCACTTTGCTTTCCGTCTTTAACTTTCCAGGCAGCCTCCTTTGCTAGCTTGATATTCCGCTCACACTCCTTAGCAGAAAGGTGTAGTCCCTTATCTTTCTCAAACATACTTCGTACAATCTCACTTGCTAATGTTGCTGATTCCAAAGATTGAAATGTGCCAATACTACGTTGACTTGATTGATACCATACTCGAACTTGCAAATTGCCAGATGGAGTCTCATACACTCCCTTTGGGAGTTTTCTCTTAGATACAGTTGTTGGCACTGGCACCTCAGCTAACTGTGATGACGACTCGTCAAATTTCTGAAGTCCATGCTGCCAATAATCGGATGTGAACTTTGCAATCCCTCCCTTACTACTTTTTGGCCGACTCTTCTTTCTTGTGTCATCTTTAGTAGGCGTATTCTTAATATTAAGACATGGGTTAAATTTGTTTTGACATACTTTCTTTTCGCAAGTCAATCCATTATCCTCCTTGGTAGATTTCTTGGTTATAATATTAGACACGGCAGATATACGATCAATAATATCGCCCTGAAATGTAACACGTTTACTATAATCTATTGACAGACCATTCTTCTCCATTTCAGTAGCATTATCTTTTGGTTGTTTTTCTAATAATTGCAACGACTTATCAAATTCCAATGAATGATGAGAATGGAATGGATCGTTATTATTACTTCCGTGTAGCTTTTGTTGAGTAACAACTTCTTGTACGGCGGCTTTCTCTAACGATACCTTCGTACCATTATCATCACTCAGTAACTTGTCATTATTTGCAACTTGTGTTGAGACTTGTTGGAGTTTTATAGAGTTGTCGGTAGGGGATACTGCCGCCGCCGGGGTATTATCATATACAATAGTGTCGACAGTAGTATCATTTGCTTCATTATCTATCCGCTTTATAGATAATGAATCATCATTTACTACGTGTCCAATATCTTTAGAGTGATCTACATAATTTGTTTCTGATTTGCACACAAGATGTACACAACTTTTATGCGACGTACCGAGAGCGTCGTTGTTAGCAGAATTAGACATATTGTCACGGGAAAAATTAATACTATATCCTCGGGCTTTATTGGGGTGAAAGGATAGGAGAGCCGCCAAACAACTGGCAACCATTGCTTGGTCAATATCATGATCCAAATCACCACAAAACAAATTGGCGAACAAACGATCAAAGGATACGATATCCTTTTGGGCTAGTCTCGCTCGGTAAGTCTCGAAGGACTGACGTAAAAGGGATATCCTACCTCCCCTCAAAAGATACGAGAAGTGAACAGAGACCATTGAGCTCATTAAATTGTTATCATGCTCTAGCCGTGCGCTAGCCAATATAGTTATAGTTTAATAAGCCCACCCGCCCGCCCCCACCTCGACAACACATCTAGAACAAGTCCTTGCTCGGACTAGATGAATGTCGTGGTGGAAAGGGAAATGGTTTCCTAGTAAAATTATTTCCATTCTACCAATATTGCCACAAAATCTACTTACCAACTCACACTCTAGGTATCCTACAAGGAAGTCCGAGAAACATCAGTGGTGCCAACCACGTCTTGAAGAGAAGAACACTCTAGAGATGAGAAGCTAAAGACATCATACTAGCAATGCTCTACTATCTAATACTGATTATCTTTCTACAAACATTCTACAAAACAAGGATACCACCATACTCTCTAACACTAATGAGAGATTTAAATTCTAACTCTCTTGGATAATCCCTTGAGAAGACTCTTCTTCTTATCCTTACCTCCCTCTTTCTTCTTCTGTGCATTACGAAGTTTACGTATCTGTTCTCTATTGTCAGCAACAATTCTCTCCAACTTGGTTTTTACTAGTTGATTCCTCACATCTACGCCAAGCTTGATAAGGGATGTGTTCGAGGCAAGGAGATCATACAGCTTTTCTTCATCGGTACTTGCCATTGGTTTCTTCTGGTGTCGTACTTGAAACTCTTCAATAGAGTTGTTGTCGCCAAGCCCTTCGAACAAGGCAAGCATACCACGGCCAGTAATATTGTTACTATCAATATTGACCTTGGTAATTGTCTCATTCTGTGTAATTGACTCTCCAAAGGCAACCGCCCAATCATCGTTAAGTCCAATGAGCTCCATCTTGACAGTCTTGACTGATGTATTGTTAGCAAAAGCACTGCCAGTCTTGACTTTTTCTACTTCTTCGAGGGTTTTGAACTTGGTGTCTCCTACGATGGATACTTCCACAACATCTTCGGCCTCGTTGGCAGCAATACTATCAAAGTACAACTCCATCTCGGTACGCTTCCTCTCTTTAAGAGTGCCATTCTCACTTTGGTGAGCACGTCTAGCCAAACGTAACTGATCATTGTTATACAAGAGAGCATCATTCATGTCCTTACTAGCAAACTGGCACCTAATCGACATGGAGCAGATGACAATACTCTGACTCTGCTTAACGGAATCAGCCATTGCCCTCTCTGCCGCGCTAGATATACTATCCTTTTGATTCTCAAGTAGAATTACCTGAAGATACTTCAACGCTGACTTGTTGGCAATGACTTTGGCTAGTGCCTCAATTCCCGGACCCTTAAGTAAGTTTGACTCTACATTGATCAATTGGAGGTTAGGGAATGACTCAGCTGGGCGACGGGTGATTGCTTCCACCAAGTCTTCTAGAAACTTGTCAGGTAGTAGAATACTGGAAAGATCCAATTGGGTGATACCGTTTGCATGCTTTCGCAATTGTTTGACAAATGTCCTGATGATTTTATCTCTTGCCTTCTCGTTCGTCTTTGTAAAGGTTTTGAACAGCAGTGGATCTCTAAACTTGAAACATCCGTTACCATCCACATGCTTCTCAATCCACTCTTTATTTAGCCAATCACGATTACTTGCCGTGTAGCTATTCTTTGATCCGATTATGCCTGAGAGTTTCGAGCTGATATCCTTCTCCTCTTGGCCTGGCTCTTCATTAATCTTGTTAAGATGTTTGTTAATGATGGCATTTTGAGACCTGAGCTTTTCAAATCTAACAAATAGATCGTAAAGATAGTCAGATGGAACCTCCACTGACTCTTGAGGATTCTCGCCTCCTACACCGGTGGCTTGTGTATATGTACTTGCACTTACTGAGACATCTTCAGTTCCTTTTGAAACTGAAGCATTCTCCTTAAGCTCGGCCATCTTCTCATTCAAACCATATGGCTTGTCGAGGGTCTCAGTATCTTTCAGCTTGTCCTCAACGCTCTCATCGGGCTTGACCTCTTTACCAACAGGCTCATCGTCCTTGGCAGCTACATCAGGTGTCTTAGTTTCTGCCACTACTTCATTCTCGACAACTGGTTCAGTATACTCGACCTCTGCAGGCTTGTCGTTGACCACTGACTCGTCCTCCACAGCTGGATCCGTAGCCTTAGGCTCAATATCTAGAGGCTTGTCGTCGACTGCTTTATCGTCAAGCTTCGCCTCGGCCTCCTCAACAATATCATCTGGCTGTTGTGTCTTCTCTATCATTTCGGGAGATTGATCGGCTGCCTCTTCATCGACAAAGGGCACTTCAGGGGGAGCTGAAACCGGTTCGTCAACGAGCTCCTTCTTCTGAAAAGCAGGTGATTCGGTAAATGATGTAACAAGGTCTTGTAATTCATTAAGACTGGCAGGTACTGTGGCATCGTCTTGCTTTTCTTCTACCTCGGGCTTGTTAGTTTCTTCGGGAGGTGGAGTATCCTTTGGCTCAGAGACTTGCTCCTCTCCAGCCACAGCTTCTTCTTCCACACTGTCCACATCGTCTTTCGTCTCTTCCTCTTCCTTCTTTTGAAATGCTGACATACGCTGTTGTAATCCACTATTAACCTTGGCACGAGCCTTGAATGTTTTAACAGGCACCTTCTTCTCCTCCTCTATTGCTTGCTTCTTGGCAGCCTTGCCAATTGCAAACTCGTCAACCTTTGCCGTTGGTGCCGCGGTGGAGGCATACGCTGCCATACGCTCCTTGAGACTCTTAACTTGTTGGTTGGGTGGAGGAGCATAGGTACTCTTTTGCTGCTTCCACTTAGGAATTGGCTTGTCGTCAGGTTTATCAGAATCAACATTATCATCTGCAGAAGAAGTAGATGACGATGCTTGTTGAAACTTTTCCATACGAAGTTGATGCGAAGTCTTCTTTGGTTGAGACTTGGTAAAGGCCACGGGACTGATTGGCATAATAGGTTGAGCTCCGTCAGCTGGTTTGTGACTAAAGGCACTCATTCTATCTTTCAGTGAACGAGCTTGAATGGATTTACCACCAACAGAAAGAACGACAGATCCATCCTCCTTTTTGCTAACCTCTGGTGTAGCTTTTGCCTTGTTCGGTTCTTCTACTTCATCTTCTTGGAAGTTGGACTTTACTTCATTCAGCTTCTGGTTAGGAGCTGCTTCTCCAAATGCTGCCATACGACTATGAAGAGAGGACTGTAAATTCTTCTTGGGTGTCCGAGCATCTGTTGCTGAATAGAAGCCCTTAGGCTTTTGAAACGTGGCCATTCTATCCTTGAGTGATTTAGCAGAATCATCTTCATCCGCCGTTGCAGTTGATGTATTCTTAACATACGATGCTTTACGTTGGTCTAATGATAGATTTGGTTCCTCCTTCTTCTTGGAAGATGAGGAGGCATCACCATATGATGATAGACGCTGTTGTAACGTTGGCATATTCCCCTCTACTGCTTTGAGTGACCGTCCTCCAACGACATTAAGTTGATCCTTTTTGGATAGAGTGGCCATATCATTCTCTTGCGGACGATTGTAGTTGGTTGGAGAGGTATACGACGGTTTTGTGCGTTTGGTTGGTGTGGGGATGGGAGCATCTAACTTTGCCTGAATTCTTTCGACTTCTGAAGCAAGTGCACTTACAGCGGTATAGAACTGCGACTGTGTATCTTCAACAGGAGGCTCGAATGGGTTGGACTCTTCTTCTGCAACATGTTTTTCTTTATTAGAATCCTCAATAACTTCTTCCTCGGGCTCAGGGTTAGTCTCTGACTCTTCTACTTCTTCATCGTCCCCCAAATTACTGAGCTCACTATTTGATGGACATGAACTTGGTGCTGTCTGAACTTCGTCCTTACTACCAGTACTCTTCTCATCATCCCCTGACTTATTATTGTCAATAATATCATGCTTCTCAACAACGATTACTTCTTCCTCAGCTGCCAGTCTCTCGGCCTCAGTCAACCTAGCCTGCGTTGCTGCTTCCTCTGCTTCTTTCCGTGCTAACTCTTTAGCGGCCAGTCGCTCTTCTTCTGCCAATCTATCAATCTCGGCTTGCTTTTGAGCAGCTTCTTCGGCAGCAAGCCGTTCCTTCTCAATCCTAGCTTGCTCTAATTGAAACTCAACTCTAACCTCCTCTTCCAATCGCTCCTTCTCGATACGCTCACTTTCTAATCGTTTAGCTTCCTCAACTCTAGCTTCCTCTGCCAATCGTTCCTTCTCCTCTTTTTCTCTTGCCAATCGCTTCTTTTCTTCAGCAGCAGCAGCGGCAACCATATCATTCTCCTCATCACTTTCAAGTAAAGTGGGTGGAGATGGTGAGGCTGGTACATTCAATACTGATCGCGGTGATGGTTCTGGTAATGTATTATTAGCAGACTTGATTGGTGTAGTAGCTGCTTCTTCTTCCTCCTCCTTGATGGGCAATTTCTTCTTCCAAGAGGGAGTAGTTGGCTTTGGTTGAGGAGGAGGCACTACCTCTTCCTTTTCAGGCTCATCTAATTTACGAAAAAAGTTTGTCAATGTTTGACCAATCTTATCACCAACTGATTCGGTACATACTGACATTTCCATGAATACAAGCTGTGGGTTTATAGTAGAAGTAGAAGTTTGATTGGCGTGTTGCAATAGGCAATAGAAGAGAGATAAGGGGGCTGTTAGTAATGTGTAATCGTAATTTGAACACAAGATATGCACTTAAATTTCTAATTGCAACAATACATCAAAAACTATACATCTACGCACCTCTTCCATAACATGACCAACATTCTCACCCTCTTCAATCATATCACAAGCACTATAAATTAGATGAGAAGGATATATGATAAGATGGTTTATAGCATTAAGATGCAGAGTATGCAAAGAAATAGAACTAAAGAATCTTTGTACACATCATATACACACACATCATATATAACTTACTAATCTAATAATACCTCAGCATCCTCATGATCAGTATCATTAAATGGATGAATGTTTAATACATCTTGTAATAAGTTACGTAATATTAATAATTCTGATTCATCAATTGCTCGTGATGGAGTTAATTCTTTATCTATTATACTTGTTCTCTTTTTTGTACCGTACATCTTTGTTGTGTTGATTTTGTTATAGTCTATGATGTGTGTGATGATAAAGATCCATTTGCAAATGCTATTGCAGGCCGAGCATATTATAGGAGAACCTCAACACATAATTACATAAGCTCAATAAACACTCTCATAGTAAGGGCAGTAGCCCCATCAAGGGGCAGTAGAAAGTGTCACACCAACAGGCCCAGCACCATTGAAAGAGACCTGGTAATACTGATCTTGCTACATATCTGCAGCAACATTATACATGTCCTATTGCAATTCAACTCCCTCTATTAGTATGAGATGTTGCAATCAACCCCCACTCAATAAGATGAAGAGAAAGATATTGAAGTGTGGTATCCTAAATCTAAGTGCAAGTGATAGTGCTTCAAAAGTATGGCATAGCAATAAGTAGCAATATCGTTTGTGTTCTGTTGGATATTATCATCTACAATACTTCAGGATCTATTGATTAGGCTAGTAAGTTGCAATGAATAGTTGGTTATGAGCTCGGGTTACATTTATCGAGTTTTATAAAGAGATGCATATCATGTGTCATTTTTTTTATCGGTTCATCTCGGCTATTATACCAACAACTAAACTCTGTTTCCTTTTATATCCATAACACGGGACAACTTTCTCATACCAATTACCAATACCATAATACAATAGATACTTACCAATATTCACAGAATGATGAAGGCACTGATTGGCTTTGAAGAGGAGGGTCATATGAGTAATGATGTTCTCATGGCATTTATTTTTGGTATACTGATTTTAGCGGTATTCGGTGTAAAGACGGTAGACAGTTTAGGCCGAAGATCACAAGAAGATGATAATAATATTGAAGTGAGAACAGCCAATGATAAAACTGATATACGTCGTGAAGGTGATGGCAGCGATGAAGTTGAAAAAGTATGCACATCATGTGAGCAAAATAATTCCGAGGATATCAAAAGAGTGTCGATCAATAATAATGTTACAAAAATGTGGTAATTGTGGTAAGGATGGTAATAGTGATGATATGAATACATGTAACAGGTGTAAAGAAGTGAAGTATTGCAATGCAGCATGCAAGAAGAAACACCGTTCGAAACACAAGAAGGTATGTGAAAGACGAGTGGCTGAACTTCACCAGGTGACTTTGTTCAAGCAACCACCAAAGGCTGAAGATTGTGATATTTGTATGGTAACTTTGCCTTTTTTGGCAACGGGGAGGAGATACATGGTATGTTGTGGTAAGGTTGTGTGTGGTGGATGCATGTAGCAAATGATATGAGTGGAGGTAAGTCAAAACACCTCTGTCCCTTTTGTAGAACTCCTCTTTCTACTTCAAACGAGGAGACAATGAAAAGGCTAAAGAAACGTATCGATGCCAAAGACGCCGAAGCAATGTGTATGATGGGTAGTATGTATTATAATGGGCAAGGAAGCCAACAGAATCTGAAAAAGGCACTAGAATACTGGCATCAATCAGCTGAGCTGGGTTTTGCTGGAGCAAACTGTCACATAGGAAATTACTATGGTTATGGCAGTGTAGGGATATCATCACATGTTATGCGTGACAAGAACAAAGCGAAACAATACTATGAATTAGGGGCTATTATGGGGGACCCGCAAGCAAGGCATAATCTAGGTTGTATGGAGAATAACGAAGGCAATATCGATAGAGCAAATAGACATTGGTTGATTGCAGTGGGTAGTGGTTATCCTAATGCTATGAAAGCTATCCAAACTTACTATTCTCGTGGGGCTGTAACAAAAGCTTTTTTTGAGCATGCTTTACATGTACGTCAAGCATATGTAAGTGAGATTCGGAGTGTCCAGAGGGATGAGGCTGCTGGAGCAAGTGCTCGATATGAATATTTAAATGATACTCCAGAGTCAAGAATGCAGAGACAATTAGCCGTGCTAGGCTATTCATAATCCAAGAGGCGGTAGTAAAGCATGACTTCATTATTCATTATGATGACACAGAAGACTATAATGATTTAGATCATATTAGTGGAGAAGCAACAAGTTTTGGGATGAGAATCTCTGGATCGTCTTCGTTCGAACCCGAGGCTGCAGGAGATGATGAACATCAATTGTATGGCAACGACAAGGAAGAGTCTTCGCAGCCAATCAACTACCACGAAACACTTGCAACGATCATCAACAGTATGAAGTGGTCTAGATAGATTGCCAGTCAAGAGGCTAATCTAAGATGATTTGAACTTTCTTCTACAACATTTGCTCTGCCCATATGGGCTAATATACGTCCAAATTGGACACTCAAGTCAATGAGTGGTTCCTATATTTAGTCTATGTCCGATGACACCGTGCATAAAGTCCACAAAGGAGTGATATGCTGGAGGCCTAGGAATTGTCATCTTGGGTGGGAGGTTCTCAACTTTAACCCGCTGATTGTCAACACAGAACACGCCATTGTGTGATTACGGCTTTGCTTCTTCTTGTGGGTCCTAGGTCAGAAGATTTTACTCATTCATCACATCAAAGGTTAAACCCCGGCGATAGCATGCGGATTCCGGCAGTTTCGGTTTCCCCTACAGGTACTCCCTAGGGCGACAGAGGTTTCATTTCCCCGAAGGTACTCCCTACTCCTTAAGGCACTAAGATCATGCGTCGCAGGATTTTGTTTGTCTTGACTGACAGGAGTTATTTGTCTAAGGTCTTGCGGCACCGTAGTGACTTCCGTGACCTTGGATGTTTTGGGAGGTCTTTACTGACCTGAGATAAAGTGGGGGGTGTCGATATTGTTGTTGTTCGTCCTTCGGCAGGATATATTAGATTTTAAGGCCTGGGGAGACCATATTGAGTCAGACCATTTGACAATTTTGGTATTGGTATATCAGTGGTGCTTTGATACCCGTCACGAGGGTTATCAACCCGAGGAGGAGCTGATGTCACTCATTCATTGTGCTCATGAGGATGAGATTCCGCCCGAGGTAAGTTTAATGTATATATATTTAATTAACTATATCTAACTCCAATCGTCTCCGACACTGTTCCGACTCAAAGAGATCTAGTGTTTCAACTAGGGAAGTAGAGGATGAATCGTTGGAAGAGACGACTGGATGGATGGATGGATGGATGGATAAACTCGATACAAGAAGGAACGAAGACGGTGCTCCTCTTAGGGGTTGGAAGGTCTGGGGCTCAACAACGGTCAACTCTTGCCTGAGTAGTATCAATTAGACAATCTCCCACAACGAACCAAAGGACGACAGAATCTTGAGATAGTAGTAGAAAAGATGGCTTGGAACCTTGGAGATATTGGTAGAGGATGAATGATTGAAAGAGACGCCTCCTGCCTTTTGGGACTCTCGGCTGGTGTCACTCCATAGTGGGCTCTTTCAATCATATCTAGCGTTTCGGCTAGCGAAGTAAGTTATTGTACCGATCAAGTTGTCTCGGAGAAAATCTTGAGTAGAATCGGGAGGTAAGTTCACATGGAAGAGTAAGAGTTCATGAAGGAGTAAAGAAGTCTGGCTGTCTTCTAACTCGGCTGCTCTTCCTCCTTCTTCTGCTTGATGACACGGACCAATAATGTCCGTCTAACGATGACTCGACTGCCTTGCATCGGCAACACTGCAGCTTCTTGGGAGACTGGAAAGGTTCGGGTGTGGCCTCGGGGATGGCATCCAAGTCGAGCAGTGGCTCGTCCGCTTGCTCAAAGACGATATCAACATCGGCATCAACTGAATGAGGTTGGGAGAATTCATCATCCCACAAGTCGGTAGTGGTGACCTCTACCTCTGGTTCTTGCTCAACTGGCAAAATCTGACCTAGCTCGGTGGTGGTACTGTCAGATGAAGTAGTGGTATCAACCTTAATCTCTTCAGGTTCGGCAGAGGTGGTGGCTTCTACCTTGGGAGCCTCACGAGTAGATCTTGTTAGGGCTCCACGAATAAGAGCTTGAATTGTATTAGCTGCCGCAGCCTTTGGGAGGATACTTGTGATCTCAATTGGCTCATCCACTTCAATGATGGATGTCAAGGCACATTCGGAGAGGATACTGGTGAATTGAATTGACATGTACTTCTTTACCAAATGCTCAAATGTGGTAAGCTGGCTCAACTTGTAAGTATCGGATGAATCTCTCTTCTTCTTGATTGGTGCTGAGGGTACAGCTAAGATCTTCTTGAACTACTTGGATGGATGTAGCAAGTCCACGTAGTCTGGCTAGATTGGCAGCCTTCTTTTTCTTTCTCATGCTTGACAATGTTGTCTGACGATCAGCACGGTTCTTCTTGGAGTTAATGGGTGGCTTGAATACACGATGCTTGGTAACAACAATTGCAGGCTTATACTCAGACTTGATCTTCTTCTTCTCGTCAACGGACTTGATCTTTTGTTGATATAGTCGCTTCCACAATGAAATCTTGGCAAATGATGCTGTTGGTGGAACTCTGAATGCACACTGGATGGTAGTAGCGGCATGCTTCATTTCGTTCTTATAATCTTTACAGGCACTGGTGAAAACTTTCAAGTCTTCGAGAGTAGCTGGAACACAGCATGAATCAAACAGACGTTCAAGGAAGGCTGGGAGAACTTGTTTGCCAGTGAAACGGATGACACTCTTTGCTAATGCCACAGCTTTTGATCGTACTCGCTTCATCTCTTGCTCAGCAAGGTACTGGTTATGATGATAACAAAGGCTAACGTCTGCCATGTACTCCTCAACATCTTGGTTGTTATATCGGGAGAAGTAATCGTAGTAAACACTTACTCCAAAACCAACACGACTTGTTGTATTCTTCATGTTGCTTTTGATACTCTTCATAATGGACGGAAGAGGAGCAGGTTGAAATGCAGAGGATGGAAGTGTTGCAAGAGTATCCTCAAACTTGGCAACTTCTAGTCCGCTATGTTCTGAACATTCGTAGAATACATTTCGTTCAAACATTAATCTTGATTCTTTATTGAACGTCTGTGAAGTTGTAGTAATGCAATTGAAGATGTGAAGAGAAGAGAGTTAGGCAAGGTATATGATACGAGACGAGATGATGATGTCCAAAAAATTCACATAAGATACTTACATATCCCAACGTCTCTTCAATAAACTCCGCTTGATACCATTGGATGAACTTTTGATGACAAAGAATAGAATACTCAAAGTAGTTTAAGAGCAACTCATTCATCCACATCTGGTGACTGTATTTGGCATCGAAGAACTCTTCCACGGTAGCATTCACGGTAGTAGCAATATTGGCGGAGGTATCTTCATCATCGGCATCGGTGGTACTAGTAGCATCCTTCTTCGAACTTGTAGTAGGGGTGATATCTGACGAATGGTGGCGGTGGATCATCTTAAATTCTTCGGAGATTTCTGTAAAAGAAGAGATAATAAGTGTAACGAGACAATACAAATATAACATTGCAAACAAACACAAAAAGCAACACATAAAGACTTCGACGGAAGCATCAACAAAGGTTGAGGTGCCCTTCATCCAGGGGGAGTCGACATATCGACCAATAGGCGGGTGCTCTGGAGAGCACGGGAAGTAGTAAGGAATAGCATGGTATAAGCTTTGGGGGTATAATTAAGTATCGATGATAAATATTATGAAACAAAGTGTGTGTGAAAGTAGTGGTAGAGGCGGTATCACGCCATATTTAATTCTAATTCTAACTGACAAACACATAAACACGCTAGAGACTCCCAATTGGACGGCCTTGACCAACGGCATGTAAAGGAAGCAGAATAAAGAATATTGTCAATGTAGTATATGTAATTGTTAAGAATACTTAGCTTTACTATGTGTTATGATCGTCGGTGATCGGTGATACAACGTACTTAAAAATTGTTGCAAAAAAAGTGCATATCTTATGTCACGCTTGCACCGCCGCCGATGAGGAAGACAAATAGGCCTTCGGATATCATCTGCTATCAAATGAGATAATTATAATGTCGATGAGGATGATAGAAGAGGTTTACACTGTTCTCTAGTGGTCTCATGAAGAGGAAGAGTTGGTGATCGGCGGCGGAAGTTATTGAAATTGTAAATGAAAATTTAGTACCACCAAAAGTTGACATTTTCAACTCAGTTTCCAGACTATAACCAACCACCTCTCCAATGTGTTATGCTACATTAGGAGGTGCTTCTGCTCATATCATACCATACCATATTTAAATCATGAGTTCGATCAGTGTTGTCATCGGAAGTATTAAATTGTACTTAAAGTATCTTGTACTGAAGTATCTTAAAGTATCTTCCACTGTTTGAAGTTTCTCTTCTTCAGTATTTAGAGATAGAGAGATGGATTGAATGGTTCTACTCATATGATGAACAATTACAAACAGCTCAATTTAACGTTAATGAACTATGATATCGACACCTTCTCGCTCTACTTCCTTATCCTCAACTTTCCGCTCTCATACTTCCATCATCTCTTCAGCTTTTAACTTCTTATTCTGGCCAGCCATCTCACCTCCCTTGCGCTTCTTGGAACCATCTTCTTTGTAGATAACTTCAGGTTTAAGATAATAACCAATGTTGACTGAATCAATAAGCTGCTGGCGTTTGTTGCTTACAAACCCATTCTGAAGTAAATCCACAAGCTCAACAACCCACTGTCGAAGAGGACCATCTCGCTTTGGCAAGCATGTCTTGTTTTTATGATAATAATTCATCATTTCCTCAAACCTATCCTCCCATGGCACTTTACCCATGTTACCCTTTGTCAACACAACACCCAACTTACGTAGTTTCTTCTTCTTATCATCAGATAGATCATCTCTCCTATAAAACTTGATTTGATCTTGTTGCCATTTGCACAGCTGATTCAACTCAATGTCCTCCTCTGTACCTTGTTCGATACTCTTGAATTCCTTGGGAAGTCGAGCAGTACCTCCCTCTCGCTTGAATTTCTTGAGCTTCTTGAGCATATCATTCCACGGATCAAATTCCAAACCTATCTTGCTCAACTCCTTGATCCGATATTCCTCCAAGGTCTTGTCCTCGTAGCTTTTACGCTGGACGTCCACCCAATCTTTTAGATGCTGGTAACCTGCACGGTTGCCAGGGAACTCGAGGGAGTTGTACTCTTCTTGATATTTCTTGAGCTGTTCAAGCATGCCGGCCCATAAGTTAACTTCCTTAATCCTGTCCACGGAAACGATTTGGTTAATGTCGTTTGGAAGAGCGGTGGTTGCTGACCTTCCCGTGGGGTTATTGATCAAGTCCTTGAGATCATTTAGAAGTCCTTTCAAACGAAGATCATTCATCTCGTCTTGGGTGAGCTTAACCTCGCTACCTCGTTTAAGCCTACTCAAAACCACAGTGAGAAAGTTATTCAGATCAGGATCATTACTCTGCGAGTTCAAATGACCGTACTTGGATCGGAACTTGAGTAGCTGAAGGATATAGTAATTCCATTCTTGTTCCCATGAGAGCTTGATTGGTAAACCTAGCTCTTGTAACTTCTTGAGCTTATCATGACGCTTCGATATGTCTTCACTTGACCACGACTTTACTTCTTGCTCTTGCAAGTCAATCCAGTGACGAAGTGCAGTTAGCTCTTTGTTCTTGGATTGGCGGCACTGCATAAAGGACGGTAGAATAACAGTGTTGTGCTCTTGCTTGTACGCCTTGAGATTCTTGTACATGCGGTTCCACTTGTCGTCACTTGACTCAATCCATTCAATGCCTAACGCCTCGAGCGCCTCAATACGATGTGGGGCATTGACAATACGCGTCGCCTTGGAGTAGACAAGTGACTTCTGCTCTTGTATCCAAATTGAGAGCCTCCGATCCAGTTCAGTAGTACAGGCACTAGGTACAGGAGGTAAATCGCCAGTCTTGATGACATACTGCTTCAATTGTTGGTATGTATTATTCCAACGGCATGGTTCCTCCATCTCAAGACACATGACTGTATTTGTCTTGGAACGATAATCAGTCAGTGCCTCGTGTTCCTCTTTAATCTTTGCCTGAAGCACTGCCTCCATACCTTTGATTTCAGCTTCAATCTCCTGACGAACGGCGGCCTCTTCCTCCTTGGCCTTCTTGGCAGCTTCCAGAGCTGGTTGCTTATTAATATAGGCAATATTCATCTTGCTTGTTGGATTAGAAACACGAGTCTCATCCCAGTCATCCATTAGATGGGAGAAGTTCTGTAATCCCTTGAGTCCTCTTGGATCATCTTCTACCACTTCTTCGACAAAGACTTGGGTCTTATCCTCGTCGTCATTCTGCTTTAGTTCGTTCTCAGTCATTTCAGATAGGGGTTTCTGGAAGATGCGCGTTTCACAGTGTATGAAGATGAAAGGGAAGTGATTGCAACATATGTTAGTACATGCGGCTTGAAAAGGCAATCACATAAAAGCAAACTAAGTTCAAATGAAGTATTCGAATGGCCGCGTCTTCATATTGAACACACCAAACAACAAAACAACACTAACATGGACTTTCCTGCATGTTTTCACAGTTGATGCAGGTGCACACTGCTGGATCACAACCTTTACCACTGGCGTTACAATCACAGTACTTTGCAAGGCATCTGATGATATATGAGTTGTGCATATGATATGAGTTAGTGGAGACAGATATAATGAGTTAAGGACAGTGAACGGATGAGATAATTTTGAACGGAAAACAATGGCAACAACAGGATAGAATTCAAGATAGAATGAAGATTCAACACACACCATAGTACTCACTTGTTTCGTGTACAACTACATCCAACTCCAACCTTCTTCTTGACAGTCTTGAACACATTGGGACGTGCCTTTAACATTTGCTCCCTCGCATCATATCGTTCCCCACCAGGTTCAGACTCCTCAATTGTATTTTTACAGTCAAGACATTCACAATTATCAGTACACACCAGATCATAACGGAAACATTCACAGTATAGCTTGAGACACTTTGTGTTGGCACATGAACATTTAGTATTCTCGGTTGTACGTTGTGATTGAGGTAGTCCTTCTTCGGCACCACCAACTTGGACAACTTTTGATACTCTGTTGGAACTGAATTGACTCACGGCACCGTGAGGATTCTTGCAATCATTACACTTGCATCTTCCTGCACTACATTCCACACCTGCATTGAAGCATACACAGTACTTCTTGAGACATCTGTTGTGTAAATGAAATAAATATCAGAAGTAGAAGGTTAGATGTGACATGTCATGCCAAGAACTTGGTAAAAATCTACTCATGACATATGACTTGAACAACATACACCACCAAACAACACATCATCACCTCAGTATACTCACTTGCTATTCTTACAGGAACATCCATCAGCTCTAGCCTTCTTGGCCTCAGCTGTAACCTTCTTGCCAATATTTGCAAAACTATTCCCTTTGTTCGAAGCTGGTACACATTTAATAACTGCACCATGGCCGATGCCACCATCGGGAAGAGTTGCAAAATCACTCATCGTACTACTCTTCTTCTTCTTCTTTTTAGTAGCAGTACTAGCAGCATCAATCTTGGTATTTTGACAACCAATACATACACAACTATCATCACATGTTATACCCTTACTGAAACATTCACATGATAGTTGGGAACATTTATTATCGGGACATTCACACGGCATTTTATTGTATTGTTATTACTTTATTGGTTTATTGGGAGTATTAATATTGTATTTTACTTCTGTTTGGGTAGAGGTGAGGATATGAATACATATGAATAAAACATATATAATGTGTGAGTAAATGAGTGTGAAGAGATAAAGTGCACATCATGTGAGAAGTATAGAGTCTCTACAGAATGAATCCACCGATATGTGCCATTCACCGCCGATGCCGACCACCATTGCAACTACTTCACCCTACACATAATTTATATTATCTAACGCATATATAGCAAAAGATAGCAAAGAGGATAGGCACATCACCGCAGAGAATTGCAAATTGATATCTACCGGCCCTCAAACTAACGCCGCGTCGCCACTCAATACTATATATAAAAATATTATTATTATTTGACCTCCGATATCTAAATTTGGCGCACTAATCTAAACACTCACCTTCCTTATTGTTAACATCAATAACTAATTCTGAAAGTATTCTGTCAAGCGTTGAAGCAATGAGGAAGGCTCAATATTTGAGATCTTTCTTCTGTAGTACAAAGTCTACGAGTTCCTACGTAGGCTCAAATTTGGGGTAGGCGCATCAATTCAAACTCAACTCTCTTACCCTTTGCTTCCTCTTGCAATCATCAATAAACAATTCAATCACCCGCATCACTTTGATAAAGAAGAGAACATATCAGTATATCTTACACTACACTTGCATACTCATATCGCTGAGAGGTGTCATAATAATATATCAACTCCCAAGCAACATCAACATAAAATATGCCAACACAAGAGGATACACTCAACTACTCACATCTAACTAATGAATATAAAGAACCACTATACACCTATCCACGTGATGATCCCACACAACAAATGAAGACAGCATATACTGCACAAAAAACATCTCGTAAACAATACGATATAGCCAAACAATCACGAACACAATATGAAGTTGAAATGTCGAATAAGTTGGGAAAGCTACATAATCTATTACGAGAAAGTAATGAACGTGAAGCAATTGCAATGAAAACATTACGTTCTAAAACTATCAATGTATATGAATATGAATTACAAGAAATAAATGGTAATGACGCCAACTCAAAGTTTAACATTGGTATATCGAAATTAAAACAATATATTAAAAAGTATAAAGGATTACCACCCTCATTGGAAACGATGGATACAGATACTACCAAGTATACAAGTGAGGGTTATGAGGTGGCTACATGGATTGCAAGTATTGATATTACATCATTAAAGCCACATCAACGTGCTACACTTGAAAATTTGGGTATACCACTATCATTAACAGAAGAAGATAATTGGCATCGATCCTTACTACAATTTAAACTATTTGCTAAGGAGTATTACTCAACACCAATTACTGTACAAGAAACTAATGGTGATTTATTACAAACAATTGATAATAAAGGAACTGAAGTGTTAAAGGTGTGGTGTACTGCACAACAAGCTCAGTATGAGGCCAATGCCTTTAGTGATTGTTTGGATAAGTATATCAAGTTGGTAGATGCAGGGTTTACTTTTGATGTACATACGAATGATACAAGGTGGGATGAAAAGTTGGGTATGATTCAAGGGTTTCATGATAAGTTTGGTCATGTTCATATCCCTGATGATTACTCACCCAAGTCAACAGACGGTGAGACGTCTCAAATTACCACTGCTCAGCTTCAAGAGTTTGTAAAACAAGTTACTAAACTTGTACATCGTGATGCACTATCACCTAAACGTTTATCAAGTCTAAAATCGTTAAATCTATACAGTGACATGGGTGGAAGTGTCTACGATCAACATATCAAAGAGTACAAATCAAGCTGTCGAGAGAATGGTGTTAAATCACGTACAAAACGTAAGTTTCATGCCTTGGAAACAATGGCACAGAGTAGTCAGATTGGTAAAATGAAGAAGGTTGTTGTTCGACGTAATAATATGGATAATTGGAAGGCCAAGTTGGAGAGTAAGTGACTCGTTTGTTATGATTGTTTGTCTTTTTGTGCATATGATGTGTTCTTTGAGACTAACTAAGACTAACATTCTTCTGTCTTCGTTGCTTTCTCCTCAACTTTACTGTAGAATGTGTTGCCTACAAGAATGAACATGGCAATGTCCTCGACATTAAGAATGATATCAAGTTACGTCTATGGGTATACTCCGTGATACGTAAATTAACTATCAACAGTTCAGCACTTAAGGGTGAGAAGATGAGACTAATCGAAGAGCATGATGGACTGAAAGAGTTCTTATTGTTGAAGGAACATAGGGATGCTGCCTATGCTGATGCCAAGGCTAGGAAGGAAGAGGCTAGTGGTGGTACTGGGAAGGATATGGAAGCATTGGCTGAGAATGTTTTGTTGGGGAAGGAGGAAGATCATGAGATGAATGCTTTCATGGGAGGTGCATAATATGTTGTAGAAAAGAGAGATGTTGAGGTGTTGTAGTTGTAACGAGAATAGCTTAATATAAGAATGTTAATGAATGAAGTTTTCTATATACTATTCCTTGCTCTTGATAGATACTGGTCTCTAATAGTATTTGTATTCATTATCAACTGCAGCAGCTTCATCCCTCTGAACACTCCTAATCTCATCTAAATATGTTTGATAAGCTCGTAGTGCAGTTCCATAATCATCTTTAGTTGCATGTCCATTCATGAACAGGTCTTTGATTCCTTCCAGAGATGCACGGCATCCAACTCTTGCTGCAATCATCCAGTGCTTTAATGCCCTTTCCAAATTATTTCCTTCCCTTTGTTCATATACGCCAAGATTGCGCCTTGCCCCAACATGACCAAGCATGGCTGCTTTTTCCCAAAATTGTCGAGCCTGCTCCATATCCCTTTGCACACCCTTTCCAATCATATAAGCATTACCAATATTATAATATGCCCCAGAGTGTCCAAGCTCTCCTGCTTGGTGCCAAAGTTCTAATCGCTTGTCTTGATTTTTTGGTAAACCATGCAATCCGTCGGCATAGTGACATCCTACATCATAGATTGCGTGAACATCGCCAAGCTCAACTCGTTTCTCATAATGTTTCATAAACTGTTCATCTGTAGTAGGAGTTGGAGTTCTGCAAAATGGGCACAGATTACCCCCAGCGGTGTTTGACCCACATAATCACATCCACTGCATATGATCTTTCCACAACATGTATTATATTTATGCCCAGACCACAATGATGGCATGAGTAAGAAACAGATTGGACAATCTTCCTTTGGCGGTGGTTGTTTGAATAAATTCTCGTCGTGTAATTCAGCTACTCTTCTATCACATTTCTTTTTATGTTTTGATCGATGCTTTTTCTTACATGCAGCATTACAATATTTCACCAACTCACATTTGTTGCATGTGTTCATATCACTATCATTACCCTCCTTACCGCAATTAGCACACGTTGATAATCTAATGCTGGTATTTGATATGGACATCTTATTTATACCAACAACAGCAGCATCTATGTTAGTACTACTATCAGATGAACTTATATTTTTATTTTGCTCACAAGATGTGCATATTTCCTTGCTTGATGCACCACCGCCGCCCTCATCGCAGTACTTATGCATTTTATTATTACTTGATGTATTATTACTCATAATATAATTATTAGTCTTTTAGAAGGGAGCAAAGATTGATAAGACAAAACGAATATAACATACATTCACATGAACTGTACAAAAAAATGACACATCATCTCTTTATGAAACTCGATAAATGTACCCCGAACTCATACCCAACTAAACATTGCTGCAACTTACCAGCCTAATCAATAGATTCAGATGATAATATCCAACAGAACACAAACTGTTTTACTTTTGCTTTCTATTGAGGCAGGAGGCAAACTAGTGATGATTTAGGATACCGCACTTCAATATCTTTTCTCTTCATCTAATTGGGGATTGCAAATACATCTCATACTACTCTAAAGAGAGATTAATATAGTGCATTAGAATGAGCATATTGGTACTGCTCTATCGTCACTGTTGTACAAAGATTTTTCAATTGGTGGTTTTATGATAGGCCGGTATCCCTCAACTCTCTAAAAAGTTGTGTAGGTTGATGGCGGTGATATCAGGGACGATTAAGTATTTATAACAGGCATATTGAACTGCAGATGCTGTCACTTCATCTTATTTTAACGCTTATTCGATAGGTTGTACTCTTGTAGCAGAGAATCTTATATTTGACACACAAGATAGCTTCAAAGTCACAGATACACTTCACAAAAATTGAGCTGGCCAGTGTTGTATTGGGGGTTATATATCATTTGGAATTTGCAATCAATATTGAGCCATAGTACATATTATTGAACAGTAGATTATCATGAGAGTCTATCTACTAGTATTATTGGCCCTACTCCACAAATTATGCTTCTCATTTACATCACGTCGGATTGTAGCGACATTACGCCCTCATCATGCTGCTATTACACAAACACAAACTCCCACCAAAGAAGACGATCTATCAACTACAATACAGAAACATATTCAAAACGCAAAAGAGGCAAAATGTAATAATGAAGTATCAACACAACAAATAGAAATGAACTATGCAGAACAAACACTACTGCAATATATTGATGAATGTAAGTTAGAAATATCAGATTGTATACCACCACCCGATGCTCAAATATTAAGTGATGTGATTGATGGATTGTTGCTATTATCACCTTCTTCCTCGTTACTATTGGTTAATAATAATAATGCTAATGATAAAACCTTTAATATGAATGTTGATTATGATTATAAACTTCAAGAACTTAGTGAACAACAAAAGTATTTCTTTGGAGTGTCATCGAGCAACAAGCGTAATAAACCTCAACAAAGGAATGATCCTCATAAAAGCGATAGGGCAACACAAATACTGGATATAATGGAATCATATCACGAGCCAAAGGGGGCATTGTATGATAAACTTATTGCATCTCATGGGGAAGCTGCTCTTCAGTATCTATCGTGCTTATCAAGGGAGAAGAGTAGAGAACAGAGTTGTGAAGATGATGATGAATTATCAAACGAATCAGCAGCGTTATATTATCAACAGGCATGGAAGCATTCAAAGTCTGCATTACAGCTGCTCAATAGGGCTGAAGATTTATATTATGAGACAGGACAATCATCGGAACAAATACCAAGCGTGTCATCTTATGTGAGCACAATGGATGTTTTTAAGGCACTCGCAATGACTATTGAAGATATTAACGAGAAGTCGAAGCGTGATGACGCACTTGAGGTTGTAAGAGCTCTACGTAGAAGACGAGTTGACATTTATTCTCTCGATAATACAGAGAATGTCAGACGAGAAGGTGAAGGATACAGTATTCTCCCTCGTGAAGTTAACAATATGAAAACTGAAGAAGTGCTGGAGTATGCGGCAAATCTATTATCCAAAAGTGAACCTTCATATCAATTTGAGATTGCAGATTCATCGATTGGTACTTTTCACTTCAATCAGCTCATATTCAATTTGGCAAAGTTTCCTCATCCTTTTTCTGGACCGTTGGCACAAGATTTGCTATTATATATGATACATATGGTGAAAAGGGCAGCTCCTCTTTCACAGCAACAAAGACGGCATCAAAAGAATAAGCTGTCGCCACTTCCTCGACCGAACATTCCCAAGCCGAATGTGAAGACTATAAACGCAGTATTAAAAGCTTGGGCGGTCACTACCAATTGCCAAGATGTTGCACGACATGCCGAAGCAGTTCTTGCTCAACTGGCCATATACCAAAACTCTGGCATTTTATGGGGTATACATGCCGACACAGTTTCCTATAATACCATAATAAAGGCGTGGAAAGAGAGTAAGGCTGCAGGTGCTTCCCAAAGAGCGCAAGAGATATTGTCATTGATGGAAGATGAAGCTAGTAATGTTACCCCTGATGCCATTTCATACTCTGCCACAATCGGTTGCTTAGCACATGACTCTCTTACTAATTCACACGCTGAAAAGCAAGCAGAGGAGATACTGATGAGGATGTATCAAAGAAACAAAGATGCTGAAGGAGATGAGTCTGTTGCGCCACGTCCAACTACACAGTGTTTCAATGGGATGTTCCTTGCAGTTGCTAATGGAAAGAAAAAAGGAGGAGGGAAAAAGGCGTTGGAGATGCTCAGATTTATGGAACGTTTGAATTTTCAATATACAAACTTATTGCCTGATACAATTACCTTCAATATTGTCATGAAGGCACTTGCTAATAGTGGAATGTCATCAGCAGCCAATAGAGCAAACTTGCTACTTGAAAGAATGGAGAATTCATATCACGAAGGAATCACAAGGCTGAAACCTGACTTGCTCAGCTATAACACCGTCCTAGATGCCTTTTCTAAAGAGGGCGATGCCAAGTCTGCCGAAAGGCTTCTCTCACGAATGATTACAACTGATGATGACGACATAAAGCCTGATGCCCATTCCTATACTACTATTCTCACGGCATGGTCACGAAGTAGTGACAAAGTGAAGGCAGTTAGAAGAGCAGAGGATCTATTTAATATCGAGATCGAGGGGAGGTACGCAAATGGGCGTTCAGACTTTAGAGCCGATACAAGCTGCTATAATGCGCTTATCAATGTGTGGTCGAAGAGTAACGAGAGGAAGGCTTTATACAGAGTGACACAGCTCCTTGAAACGATGGAAGAGTTAGGTTTTCAAGGCGGAGATAGCGAAGTGCAACCAAACAGCCGGACATATACTACAGTGTTGGATACTCTAGCAAAGAGTAAAAACTACAAGGCATATGATATGTCTTTAGAGATACTACAGAGAATGGAACACTTCTACTCCGAAGGATATCCAGTGAGACCGTGTACACGAGCCTACACTATAGTTTTATCCACAATTGCAAGAAGTCGTCGGAGAGATAAAGCGACGAAAGCTTTCGAGCTTCTACACAAAATGGAACGAGAATATAAAGCAGGAAATCTTTCCTGCAGACCAAATGTCATATCATACAACTCTGTACTGAATGCTGCAGCATTTTCAAGTAAAGACTGTGAACAAGGCGAACAAGAAGAGGCCTTCAAAGTTGCATGTTTGACGTTTGATGAGCTACGAATGTCAGACTATCTTCAACCATCGCATATATCGTATGGAACATTCTTAAAAGCAATCAAAAACCTAATGCCAGACAGTGATGTACGAGATAATCTTGTTCAGGGGTTATTCAGAAAGGCAAGTATGGAAGGCTTAGTATCTGACTTTGTTCTAAAGGAAATGAGGGATCTCGCTACCCCTGATTTGTATCACAGCATACTTAAAGGACATACAAATGACTTCGGGATACTTCCAAAGAGTTGGTCAGCCAATGTTTGATAATGGCTACAAGAGTACATCGTATCGAAATATCAATAAAAGTAGATGAAGTGACTGTATCAACAATTCAATATGCCTGTTCTATCGATACTAAACTAAATCAGACTAAATCGCTCCCTTTTACCAATAAACAACTATTACCTTTTAAGAGGTGAAGGATACCGACCTGTTACGACCACCACCAATGAAAACAATCTTGTAAAACAGTGACGATAGTAGCAGTATCGGAATATGCACCTAGTATATTATTATGATCAATCTCACTCTAGAAGAATGAAATGCATTTGCAATCCATATTAGAGAAAAGATATATTGCATTGCGGTATCCTATTACTGAAGAATGATCTGAACCCGTAGTAAGAGCGATCGATGGTAGTACCTCTAGGCGATTAGTATCGATAGAACAGGCATAATTGAATTGTTGATACAGTCACTTCTTCATCCACTTTTAATGCTTATTCGATCGGTTGTACTTTCGTAGCTAAATACTAATACAATATTGGAAGATGCCGTCGGAAACTACTACACCTGATGTTACACAAAAAGATTCAGATGCAGCTACCAAAAAACGCAAGCGTCAATCCATAGAAGAGGACTTGGAAGATCCATCAAAGTACCCCGAATTGCAACTCGATGACGATTCTGTAGATCATAGCAACTTGGTATTCAAAGAATCACTCTTCAAGAAACCAACAAACATACTATCAATTGCCTATAGTCATCACTCTGCCGGTACACAAGAACGTCAAGATATCCGATTTAAAAAGAAGACTGCAATGAAGGAATTACATGAACTGCATAAATTATTTCAAAGTAAGAAAAAAGAAGTATTGGATATAAACAAGCAACTAAAGCAAAGTTCACAAAAGGTTGGTCAATGGACATCGAAAGTATTTGAATTAGAATTACAAGAACCAAATTGTACATGGAATGAAAAGTTGACCAAGTTGAAACAATTTAAAGCACAACATGGTAGATTACCCGAGATGAAAAGGAAGAATGATAAAATACCCAGTGTTGAAAAGGAATTAGCTTTGTGGCTTGCAGGTATACGTACCAAGGTTAACAAACGTCATAAAACAATAATGAATTATCCACATCGAATCAAGGCATTAGAAGAACTTGGAATACAATTAGACAAAAGTGCAGATGATGTACGATTTGATACAATGTTTAACAAGTTTCTTGCCTACCGACGGGAACATGGGACATGGAAGATGCCAAGTGCAAGCATATGCAAAGAATCTGGTGATAAAGAATTGCTACTGCTGCATAATTGGTTATACAGTGTCGTCTCCACGTATCGATATCATTTGCATACCAAAAAAGTGAAAGATGTAAAGCGTTTCTTAGATTTAGACGGATTTAGCTTTGAGCAGCCATATGCAACCAATGGTCATGTCTTCACTCGTGATACTCCACCATTTGATGATATTTGTCGACGGTATGTTGAGAATAATGGTGTGATGATTGAAAGTGATAAGAAGATATTGGCAGAAGCATCAGCTAAATCACCATCTAAGGGTAAAAAGAGAGGACCTAACAAGAAGAACAGGAAGAAGAAGGAGAATGATGATGGTGTTCAGGGGCTTAAGGCTAATGATGAAGTAAAACCAAGTAGTGATACTCTGCCCATCGAGGGAGAAAAGAAAGCTGTTCAGGAGACTGGAGATTCTGAAATGTTTGAAATTTGAGCAATACCATGTGTATGATGTATGCTAGTGTTTGAATTGGATACTTAGTAAGTAACACAGCTTTTTACATATCTTTTAGTTCTATTCTACCTCTTGTCAAATCAGCAATAAATCTATTCTATCTACTTCTTGTCAAATCAAAGATATTGATACTCCATGCTATATCATATAACATTACGGATAATATTCAACTCTTCCATAAGTACCTTTGTTGAGTTGGACTCTATCAACTGAACGGCAATACACCACGAAAGCATACCAGTAGTTGCATTCCAAATGCTGGTTGTGTTTGATAGCTGAGTCTTGTCGATATTGTAAATGATATTCATTTGACTCCATCCTGGCCATTTATCAATCATCCTATTGTATGTTGGATTCAAGGTAATACCAGTGATTGGACTGGAACAATCTAAAGCAAGCTCTTTGAATTGGTATTCCCTCCCGCGTGCTTTTTCGCCGTCCCTTATCTCGTACTCGACTATAATTTCATCTCTGTTCTTTATGTAGTTATGTCTTAAGTAGCTGAATTCATAGGCTAACGCTTCGACCTCGCCCTCTACACATTTGAAAAAGCCACTACCCTGTGGATCGGAGAGCGGAAAGAGCTCTCCATATGGCCCATGCTCTTCACCTAGCTCACCAAGTGAATAGAAGTCAATACCGACTATTATAGGGAGGAAAGATAAGCATGAAGAATGAGAGAAGAAAGACACAAATAATAGGCAACACCAAATGTACACTACTCACTGATACTTGACTTGGAAGTTGGATCACTGGCAAATAAGGTCTGGGTGGTGTATAGGTTCGTCCAGAACGCGTGAAAGTTCTGTACATATCCACGCCAAAAATCTCTTGTCGGTGAATTCTGTTTCGTTCCTATGAAATGAACACCCAGCCACCGACTTCCAGTATAGACGAGAAAGACTTGATCTTTGTCTGGATCTACATTAAAAGCTTCTAAGGTTTCGGCAGGTAGGCCCCCTTAGTGTACGGATATGATGTGACATGAATGGTGAGGCATACAAGAGACATACGACATATGACTAACACACAAACTTACCTTGATACGCATATACTGGACGTTGATAAATCAGCATCTCATCTGTGGCCCACTGTACAGATGCCCAAAGGCCTCCTTCTCCTTTCCCGCCCCTAATTATTCTACATGCCTTTTGATGTTCACAGTGAATACCATAATATCCAGCCTCTTCAGAACATTCACATTTGCCATCATTACAGACCCCGTGATAATTACAATCAGCCGGGCCATTACACTCGTTGTCTACAGCAAAGAAGTGTCCATTCTCTTGAAGGTTGCCTGTCCAAATAGACCAATCTCCATCAACATTTAGCAGGTTGTATTCAGTGGTCTCTTGAGACCGTAATAGCCAAGGACAATCGGATTCATCCTCAATATCAGATTTCTTAATCAAATCATGAGCCAACACCCAGGCCCTTTCACTGTTGCAATACTTGATCTGTGCCCCAACGGTGGTTGTGAAAGGCTCGCCATTGACAAACTTGCTAATTTCTGTGTAAATTGGCCTTCCATCGTGAAGCCCCAGCGTTTCATTTCGCCTATACTCTCCATTAAAGTAGCTAAACAATAGAGCTCTCGGCTCCTCGATTCCATTAATGATGGCTGCATTCCAAATTTGCTCCCCGTACGTGACAGATAATGAATCTGAATAATATACTCCTCTGTTTTGATTGTAATTAATGTATCCCATACCAAATAACAATGCACAGAGGTTTAGAAAGTATATACCCTTGAGGAAGATGCCCACCTTCTTTCGTTTGGAAAATGGTTGCCTTTCAAACTCTGCACAAAAGCATTTGGATAAGGCTGCTTTCTTCATCCGCCTTCCGAATACATCAATCTTACTCAAATTGAAAGATATATCATCAAGTTGTTGTCTATATGTCATACGACAACAGGTCAGTAGTGTTTGTTTAGAGAAGATAAAACATACAAACATTGCAATATCCACGATACAATACTACTCACAGAAATTGCAGGGCAAGCACGTCGAAGAAAATATCCAACACTGCCGTTGCTTGGACAACAACACAAAAGGTATTGAAAAGAAAAAGATATCCCATAACCAACCTAACAATTGCCGCGGCAACAAACCTACTAAATTTCATCCTTGGGAATGTATTGTGTAATGATTTCTTTGTTATTAACCGTAACAAGTATAGACCTGTCGGTATCTCCTCCTCCATTATTAAGGCAATAATCATTGCAAGGTATTGAGCAATTCGAACACTCGTTGGTACTTGTTCGGGTACACCAAAAGGGTTACCAGGCTCTCCTTCCTCAAACACATTTAATAATGCAAGAATTAAACTAATGTAGGAAAGTGCTACCATACCCACCGCGAATGCAAATGGTATTGAGAAGAAACTTTCAGTAAATAACCATGAATGTGTAGATTGTGGAAATGTTATTGCTTCTTCTATATATCCCTCGTATGGGTTCGTATCTTGTGTCGTTTTTGTATCTGAATCTGATACATTATCATCACCGGTATAATCGTCCGAGGTTGTGGTGGTATATCTCCGTGATATTGTAATATCTTCATCTACACCATTGTCATTGAATTGACCACTTGCAATATGTCTACTATTACTACCTCCTGGGAGCCTATCACTAGCATCCAAATCAAATTGTTTTGTGCTCAGAACTTGAAAATTTCTTGTAGATCTAGGCATTTGATATACTGCCGCCGCCACGCCGTGAGCTAATACCAAACTAGTACCTATTAATGTATCAAAATCTGCTAACTATATCCAATCCTAGATCATTAAAAGCATTAACGACATATCATTCCATTCTTCTCTTAAAAATTGGCAGATTATGTGGAATGTAGCGGACCACCACCATGACAAAATGAAAAACTCATCTGTAATACATTCAATTGTGACGATGACCAATCAATATACTCGCCCCTATTTCATATAACAATCGACCTCTCTCCATGCTGTGATATCATGTTGCAACAACTACCAGCCATCTCACGTATATATATGTAACATTATGGTATCCTTCATGAAAAAGTCCTCTATGATCTATGCATGAGAGAACTCAAACTATTCTTACAAGCATTCATCCCTACACGACAGGGAGTTATTGATTGTAGAGTTCATCAACAAAGGCTGGATTTGTTGGTGGTACAAAACCCAAGGTTTATTATTAGTTCGTTTTAACTGAATTGTATTTCCATTGCTGGACCGAACAGTCCCACCTTACTGTACACGACATCGTCCACTCTGGTATCTCACAAACACACTACTGAACCGTATCATAGAATTAAGATCAATCATGTTTGCAATCCCTGTTATATACAATTGTTGATCTAGAAACACTCAAGTACTTATCAATCATTGGAAATCTTCGATACCCTGTCCAAAAGTATCATTCCTAATTGTAGGTGGGCCTGTACATCTGAACAATCCTCGACCTTCTTGTCCGTCCTTCTGCAAGGGATATAGGGCTCCGTAAGGCCCAAATTGATCACCCCTCTCGCCGATTAGATAAAAGTCCACACCAACGGGTGAATCACCAATGGTGGCATCAGAAACATAGATAGTTCCCTCATTGTAGGTGTTAGACCAGAATCCATGGAAGTTCTGAGTTCCTTGCAGTACTTCTGTCTCAGTCGCATTTAAGGTGATTATGTTGAACGTTAAACCAAACCAGCGACGCCCCGTATATAACAACCAAAATATATCTCCTTCGGTCGCATTTGGGTAGTTCTCAATATGAGTATATACTGGACGATTATATTGTTGAAACAAAGTTGTGGCCGGGGCTCCGGGAGATTCAGAGTATCGTTGAATACTGTATGTGACATTACCCTCCTCACTCTTAATAGTTCCACAAGTACTCTCTTTGAGCTTCACTTCACAATGGGTTCCGATGTAATTTGTGTCCCCTGTTTCTTCGGCCGTCTTACAGGTGCATGTGCCATCGTCTTCGCACTTGCCATTCAAATTACAGTCGGCGTCTTCCCTGCAACGGTTACATGAGATGCTTACTGAGGTGGTATCGATTCGTCCTAACCAGATACTCCATTCACCCTGTACATTTAAAAGATCATATTCATCTGTTTCTGGTGAACGAAGGAGCCATGTTTCGTCTCCTGTTGCTTCCTTCCTTATGTATGGATGAGTGAATATCCACCCGCCTGACATAGTAGTTGATATGAGATGTTATATGTATAAGATTTGTCTGATCAACAGAATGATACATCCGCTATACATCTACACTCACCAGAGTCTCTTGAGTACTTAATCTCAGCTGGGACGGTAACTAACCACTCTATGTCCGGGTCCATGGGCTTTGAATCAAACTTTCTCATCTCCACATAACGAGGCCTGCCTTCAATTGTTCCATCTTGAACGTACACACCGTTAAAGTACGAGAAAACAAGGGTAAAGGTTGTGACAGGATCCGGCAAACCCGGGATCACAATGATAGGATCTTCCCATACAGCGTCTCCAAAGTCAACCGTTATACTGCTGCATTGAAAGTAGCCACTATTTTGACGAGTAGATACAAAGATCATACCACCAAGGAAGGCAGCCAGATTCACAAAGTAAACGGATTTGAGAAAGACACTGGCTCGTTTGTTCCTTCCCATCTTCTGTTTCTCCCACTCGGTCTGAAACAGCCGAGCTGTACAAGCACGTTGCAATCTCCGCCCTAGGACTTCTATCTTGGCCAGGCTAAAAGCAATATCATCCAACTCGGCGATAAATTGAAGGGCCACTGATGTGTATATGTAGAAGATATACTGTTAGAACCCAACCAAGCATAACAGCATACACATACACATTACAGAGTTATAAACTTACAAACATCATAAAATATGTCTAGTACTCCAGTTGCCTGTGCTAGGATTACAAACACATTAACCAGAAATGTATATCCCAAGACAATCCGTAACACTGCCGAGGCAATAAACTTATTATAACTTTTATTGGGAAACCTCTTCGTAAACGCTGGTTCTTTAATCGTCCTTAGCAAGTAGAGACCTATAATTTGTATGGGATAACAAAATTAGTGAAGGCTTTTGTATCTATCTAATAATATACTGCATGTGCACACTCAAACTCATTCCTTACCAGTTGGGATTTCTTCTTCCATAATCATAGCAATGAAAATACTTAGATATTGAGCCACCCTAACAGCCATCTAACAGATTGATTGATAGATAGATGGTTGAGACATATTGATACACATCATATGCACAAAATAACAACACATCATATGCATAATAACTCACTCCAACATTTGGTGGTATACCTAACGGATTACCAGCTGAACTATTCGATTGTAAGTTGTTTGTTAATGCCATAATAAGGCACGCAAAAGAGAGAAAAACGATACTACTTGCAAACACTCCACTTATTGAGAAAATTGGTTGGGTGAAGAATAGAGTATGTGTAGATTCAGGTAAAGTTAATGGTTCGGGCTCTGATTCATCTAAATCTTCTTCTTCTTCTTTGATATCATCACTAGTATCAGTATCACCACCTACCGTCATTCCAGTATCAGCAGCTTGGGGTTGTTCATTATCATTATGTCCGTTACTCTTAGTATTATTTAACCATGCCCAATCATCTCCGTTGTTTTTCTCTTGTTGTGCTTCTGCATCATCGTCGTTGGTTGATACGTATATCGACCGTAACCTTACAGAGCTATTGTTATCTTCATTATTGTTTGTCATGGTTGCTTTTGGTCGCTGATGCCGCCACTAATAGCATGCCCTTCGTATCGTATCAATGCGAAATGGCGTGATTGTGGCACTTGACGCCTGTAAAATTATGAAGGATACGAGTTTAATCCTTAAAAATTCGCGCCCCAAAAGTAACGCTCAAATCCTTAAAAATTCGCTCTATAGGTATCTTAACATTAAATAAAGATAACTGTATCGATCATTCCAGGACACTACACCATGG
>Ga0214480_100022_pt1 | contig 51264 bp, 44 predicted proteins | sample M1_20Mar14CPVII9_3_FD_165042 | JGI IMG/M metagenome (GOLD analysis project Ga0214480, IMG submission 165042) | Marine eukaryotic communities from Monterey Bay, California, United States - M1_20Mar14CPVII9sort6BwellE17 | ecosystem: Environmental > Aquatic > Marine > Unclassified | place: USA... | reverse complement strand
ATATGTATATGAAAGGCCAATGGACACTATCAGCACCATTGTAGGGCCCTCATCACACTTTCGTGGCCACTTGTTGGCGGTTCTCTTGCCTCAGATTGGGTCAGCTTTTGAAATCGAATCGACTGTTCAACAATATTTGGCCATCAAGCAGTGGTAACCACAGAAGTTATTGATGTTTTTCCATTGTATATGTGTAATAAAGGCCAATGAACACTATCAGCACCATTGTAGGGCCCTCCATCACACTTGCGCATCCACTTGTTGGTGGTTCTCTTGCCTCAGATTGGGCCCGATTTTTGAAATCGAACCGGCTGGTCGACAATGTATGGCCATCAAGCAGTGGTATACCATCATTCTGTTCCTTAGTTATTGATGTTTTTCCATTGTATATGTGTAATAAAGGGCAATGAACACTATCAGCACCATTGTAGGGCCCTCCATCACACTTGCGCATCCACTTGTTGGCAGTTCCCTTGCCTCAGATTGGGCCCGATTTTCGAAATCGAACCAGCTGTCTGACAATGTATCACCAAAATGTTGTGCTATACAACCACTCTCCTCCTTATTTTTTGGTAATTTAAAGTGACTATATTGAGGGATGGTCTTTTTCTGATCATAACAACAGATTAGATTAAGGATCTCTATTTTGTAATGCATTATAAATGTGAACCTCTACACTAAACTCCTACATACTAGACAATATACTCTTTCTTCTCATAACTTTAGTCAACAGTGACAGCTTTTGCAAGGTTTCGTGGAGTATCTGGGTTGATTCCTCTGAAATTGTGTGAATAGTTTTGTTAGATATTATGATTTTGCAAATTCAACAAAGGACAGAGAGTAACACAAGTACTTACCTCATCATAGCAAGCTCAAAAGCCATCAACTGTATTGGTAGAACAGCTCCAAGAGCAGTCAAAGGACCGTTGGAAGGAATTACAAGTGGGTTGTCATCTAACCCTTCAGCCAATGATGCCTTGTCAGTTATGATGATAACATCTGCTCCTCGTGCTTTGACTTCCTCCGCTGCAGTACGCATGTGATGTGCATGATCATCATCAAAGATAAGCATGATAATGGGAGTGGCTCCAAACTTGCCATTCTCATCAGATTCAATGAGGGCAAAGGGGCCATGCTTCAACGCTCCACCACTGTACCCCTCGGCATGAAGGTAACACATTTCCTTAATCTTTAATGCGCCTTCCATCGCAACTGGCTCGCCATAGCCCTTACCAAGCACAAAGCAATGTTCTTTACCATTTAGACGCTCTGCAATAGCCTTGCACTTATCACGTGTTTTAAGAGCCATACCGAAGCAAATAGGCAATCTCATGAGACTTTCTCTCAAATTCTTTCCTTCAGCACTAGCTACATTCTGACCACTCACACGGTCTTTCAACTCGCGAAACCACAATGCAATGAGAGAAAGAACAGTTACTTGAGTTGTAAATGCCTTGGTGGAAGCTACAGCATTCTCTCTCCCAGCATTACAGTACACACCCAACTTTGTCATACGAGCAATCAAACTTCCAACAGCATTCACTACAGACAATACAGTTACATCTTTTTCCTGTGCAGAGTTTACAACACGAGCAACATCCTTTGTTTCACCACTCTGGGATACTACTAGAACAGCACTCTTTGCGGCGGCAGAAGGATCGTGAGGAAAGTCGCTAGGTTCAACCTCGGCTGCATCAATGGAATGAACAACATCAAAGCTTCCAAGGTGCTTCATGAGTTTCTCAGCATAACGACTAGCATTGAGACTTGTCCCGCAAGCACAAAGTGTGAGGAAATCAACATTGGCGAGTTTGTCTGACATTTTCTCAAGACCACCGAGTGTGATTTTATCAGCCATTAGACGACCACCAAACCCAAGAGCCCTTCCAATAGCCTCTGGTTGCTCATAACATCTAAATAAGTGTATACATGGGTAATGAATTATGAAGATAGATTCGAGGTTAGAGAAAGTAAGCTCAATATCGAAGGTTTCAACAAATATTTCTCTCTCGAACAACTTACTCTTTCAATGTCCAGTGTGAGTAAGGTGCAGGACTTAGTTTGACCTCCTGATCAGGAGCCACCTGCATTCTTCCTAAGTCTAATGTAGTACCATCAGCATGAAGTACACCAATCTCACCATCTTTCATACTGATGAAGTTTTTCGTATAACGATTGAATGCTGATGTTTCAGATGCAATGAACATACGATCGGCACCAATACCAATAACTAATGGCGATCCATTACATGCCACGACAAGTTCATCGGGAGTATCAGTACACATAATACCAAGTCCCCATGTACCATCGCATCGTGTCATGGCCTTTTCAGTTGCCTCCTTGATTGTACCACCATTCTGATTCTCATATACCTCACCAATTAACTTGGCAATAACTTCAGTATCAGTTTGACTTGTGAATACATGTCCACGAGATTGAAGTTCACGACGGAGTTCATTGGCATTATTCAATGTACCGTTGTGTACAAGAGCAATCTTACCAGAGGAGTCAACGTGAGGATGGGCATTCTCATCAGTCTTCCCTCCGTGTGTAGCCCAACGAGTGTGTGCAATACCAATATGATGCCCTTTCGATGCGAGAGAACGTTCTTTCACAAGTTCAAGACCATCAGCATTTTCTCCTACACTTGCATACTTTGTAACAGTCTATATATGTTGTTGTTGTTGTTGTTGTTGTTATTGGTTATAAAAAGATATGTATGAGAGAGATTCAGAAAGGAAAGTGAATTGATGTGAGAACTAGAGAAGTATCAATGAAACTAAACTACCACTAAAAGAAGAAACCTTATACTTACAAGACCATCGTCAGGATTGCCAGTCATCGTTGCAATACCAGCACTATCATATCCACGATTCTTTAAGATCGTCAAGCCCTCTACAAGAAAGTCACTATATTATTAGTGATTGCATTGTGTATGATTGTGGAAGATAGAGATATGATTGCAAGACATAGATAATAATGATTAGATTTTGATAAGGAATCGAGATATACGATATAGACCAGCCCAAAACATGCTCTATGCAAGAGAAAGAACTACTTACCGAGCATCACCCTTGGCACCAACAACTCCAGCAATACCACAACAATCAGCAGTCTGACGATTTTCATTTCCCATCATTGTTACGCCTGCCGCAGCTGCCGCCGCCGCTAACACACCATGCATACGAGAGGACGAGTCATTAATATTCTGTTGTTGATTTATAATATGTTGGGAGGCTGATACTGCAAATCCTCGTTGAGATAATTTGACAGAGCTACTCTTGAGGACATGAAGAGATGTCGATCGACGAGCTATAGTGGAGAGGACATGTGATATGTTCATTTTTAATGTTCGATTTTAGTAGACTGCAACTTTCAACAGGGGAGAAGAAGAAGAGTAGCCCAAACAACGCCAGCAAACTTTGCAATTTAGAGAGGAGTAGGCACAAAATCTCAACAAGGAGAGGAGGAGAAAGATTTTTAGATTGGCCTCCTCTTCCTCTGCAAAATTTCACCTGTGCCTTAGGCTGTGCCTTAGAGCCAAACCTGATTGCCTTTCGGCCAAGACCTTACAAGTTATGAAATCTACTTCGGGATTTATTGTTGTGGTTGAGTGAGTATTAACATAACAATATAAAATAATACATCATGTTTGCAACTAGAGCAGCATCTATGCTGCTAAGACGGTCAGTGGTAGCGTCTTCATCAGCTGCGGCAACATCTGCTGTACGAAATGGTATTGCTACCAACTCCACAAACTCCATCCGTTTTATGTCTTCTTCTGATGATGTTGCAACCTTTGACCTAACGGGCTCATTCGAAACATACAACCTTGAAACCGCGCCAAATAATACAATTGACATGACAAAGGATGAATTATTATCCCACTTTGAATTAATGTATACCATGCGTCGTATGGAAATTACATGTGATAATGAATACAAATCACGTGCAATTCGTGGATTTTGTCACTTATATGATGGACAGGAGGCCGTGGCCACGGGTATTAATTCTGCATTTGATTTAGAAGATTCATGGATTACTAGTTATCGATGCCATTGTACCGCATTAGCACGTGGGGGTAGTGTTGCCAAAGTATTAGCTGAATTATTTGGCAATGTTGATGGACAGACTAAAGGTAAAGGTGGTTCTATGCACTTTTATAATAAGGCACATAACTTTTATGGTGGTCAGGGTATTGTGGGTGCACAAGTTCCAGTTGGTTTGGGATTGGCATTTGCTAATCATTATAACGCCACACCAGGGAAGGATATGCAAGTTGCCATTGCTTGTTATGGTGATGGTGCTGCCAATCAGGGACAGATTTGGGAGAGTGCCAATATGGCAAGTTTATGGAATCTACCAATGATTTTCTGTATTGAGAATAATCACTACGGTATGGGAACGAGTATGGACCGTCACTCTTCACATAGTGATTATTACAAAATGGGTAATCATATTCCTGGTGTTCGTATCGATGGTATGAATGTATTGGCTGTTAAGGAGGGTATGAGATTTGTCAAGGATTATGTTGGAGGAGGGAATGGTCCCATGTATGTTGAGATGATGACCTACCGTTATCATGGACATTCCATGTCTGATCCTGGAACTACATATCGTAATCGTGAGGAGATTGCATTAACCAGATCAACACGTGACCCTCTTGAGTTTGTGAAACGTACACTCATTGATGCTGGATTTGCTGATGCTGAACAAATTAAGGAAACCGAGAAGCGTATCAGAAAAGAGGTGGCCGCACAAGTTAAGGTTGCCAAGGCATCAACTCCACCAACGGTTGAGAAAGATCTATTTGAATTTGTGTACAGTTCAGATGGAGGAAAGGAGCAGAATGAATTCCCTCCTCATATTCGTATGCCTGACTTCCAAAAGTCCAAATATTATTAGATTACTCCGTATTGTATGGTTGGTTATAAATGTAGATATGTGTAAAAAGAAATATAGAAACTGAGTGTACGAAACTGGAGTATGTCATCAATCTTATTTATCCGATACCTCCTACCTTTCTTCATGGGATAGTGATACGATTTGAAGATGAACCATTATGAATTGGAACAGTATGGCAACCTAGTAGACGTCGTGATCTCTACCTACTCACTAGTACTTCTACCCTAAAATAGAGGTTTCCAACAAAACATGAAAACTATTATCTAATCACTAATCACTAATCTCTACGATATCTCTTAAAGTCTATTGATTGTATCTGCTAACGATAGGTATGGTAGGAGAGGAAGTTGATGTACTGATAATTGGCGGAGGCGCCGCTGGAATTGGCTCTGCTAGGAGGTAAGTAAAAGTGGTCTCTCTATCAAGTATTTTTTTAGGTGCATGTGTATGTATTATGAACATTACACATAGCATTCTTTTGCTGATCATTCACTTATACCATATTATATGATTGTGAACATTACCACATATATACCGCTATCTTTTCTTACAAACTTTTAATGTTCATCAGATTACTAGGTTTAGATGATAATGATAACAAATCATCATCGAAGAAAAAGCTAAATGTAGTGATAATTGAAGCTCGTAATCGTATCGGTGGTCGAGCGTATACATCAGATTCATTGCAATGCGGTGTTGAGCTTGATCATGGAGGAAAGTGGATACATGGTAGTACTGATAAATCAAATTGCATGACACAATTGGCACGGGAACTCAACATCAAAACCACTGCATTACCAAAAAGTGATCCATTATATTATAAACAAAAGAAGAGAAGAAGGAACATTGAAAGAGTTGTTTTATCATCTGGATGTAATGGAACGAAAGTTATGCAATCTAGCATACCTACACGCAAGGCTGAGAATGCATCAAAGCTTTTATACAATCAACTTTGTGAAGATGAGGGTGAAGTATCATTGATTGCACCATTAATGACTTCTTTTAATGCTGAAGCGAGTTATATGGATTGTCATCTTCAACTTGCAAAAGAGGAACCTTCTTTTATGACTTGGTTAGAGAAGCAAGCAGTGGCTGCATTGAGAGCTAAAGGTAACCCACAACTACAGCTGAAACAAGCCGATATGGAGCCACCGTCTGATAGTGAGTCATCGTCATCTAGTGACAGCGAGAGTAGTAGTAGTGGCAGCAGTGGCAGCAGTTCTAGTAGTAGTAGTAGTAGCGAGGACAACGATGATTTATCCAAATACAATATGGATGATTTAATTAGAGAAACAATTGCACTATTGAGATTACGTATATATCACTATCTTGAAAACTATGAGGGCTCATGCATCAATCGTTGTTCATTACTACATACTTATGCCGGAGACATCCTTGACGGTAAGAATGCTGTTGTTGAGGGTGGACATGGCAACTTGATAAAGAAGTTGGCAGAACCATTAGATGTTAGATATGGCCTTGAAGCAATCAATATAGATAGAACAAGATCACAAGGAGTGGTAGTAAGTTGCAAGGTTAATGGAGAAGATGCCGAGTCAACACCAAAAACATTTACTGCCAAGTTAGGTTGTATTGTAGCCGTTCCTTTGGGTGTACTGAAAAGAAACAGCATACAATTCAAACCATCATTACCAGAGTCTTTACAAAGATCTATCGGTAGATTAGAAATGGCATTGATGAACAAAATCAATGCCATTTTCCCTTATCAATGGTGGCCAGACGGTGTTGGTAGCTTGTCAATTGCCACCGAGAATACATCATCAGACTTTCCTCTCTGCAACATGCCATTCTCTCATTTTATTGTAGAAGACGATTCACCAGCCATTTTGGTATGTTATGCAACAGGCATGTTCGCCGACCGAATAGAACACATGCCAAATGAAGATGTTATCAAAGAGACAGTTGAGGCTTTGAAAATTGCATTCCTTGATGACGGAAATCAACAGCAATCTGGTACAGGGATTGTAGAAATTCCAGATCCAGTTAAACTTAATGTGACAAAATGGGGCACCGACAAACATTCATTTGGCTCATGGACAGTCTTCAACGCAGGTAGTAGTATGGAAGATGTGCACGAATTCCAAAGGTTCAATTCAGAAGACGACTCAGACAAGAAGGAGAAGATATATTTTGCTGGTGAACACACTTGCAATAATAGTATACCAGGAAAGTCCGCGTTTGTATTGTTTTGTCCTGTGTTATATTGTGTTCAGTAAAAAGCTCGACGACTTGACTGCTTTATTTGACCATAGTTTGCTTTGTTGACTGTCCTTGCATATCATATGTACTAACATATGTTATAATCTCTTTTCGTTCATCATCATCAACTGTGATAACGCGCATCTTCCAGGTTTAGATATTGGCACAATTCATGGCGCTTACACATCTGGAAGAGTTGCTGCTGAATGTCTACTTAAAAACTGTGAGGGTTAGTGATTAGTGATGGTCTTAAATATCACTTTCTGACTTGTATATATACACGAAATGTAGTATATTCAGTATACATTCACAAACTAAATGAATTGGATTGTATCTTGACCCCAATATATTGCAAACTATACAAAATTATTTCACTACATATATTCCATATCCGTGTCCTCAAACTAGTAGATACTCGATAATGATGATTCGTTAATCTTTGAATCTACCAAACGAGACTTTCCCAGTCAATAATGTATATCCACTGACTAATATCAATACTTATTGCAATACCCCATTTTAATCACCACTCCAACATTTCTCCCCCTTTCTACAATCAATTGTTGTATCTCACATATATTGAAGTACACCCCATCACCACCATGTAACATTATACACTAACCATCTACATATAGAACAACCCAGTGATCCAGTTTACCAAGGAGCAGGGAACTGATTATCACCTCTGATCATGGCACTGCCAACAATACGAGGCCAACTAATAATCTTCTCCAAGAAGTCAGTACACTGTTTAATGAAGGGGAATAAGTCCTCAAATGCAATTAATAGTACCCACCACCTATTTATAGAAAGAGTTATTATAAGAGATTGTATTGTATTATTAGTATCATTATAACATAATAATATACAAACATAAGTAATTTAGTCGACATACAAGTTGTAGAAAAGATACTATGTACTCTTACCATGCACAAAACCAACTAATTGGATAGGCAATAAATACTAGGAGAAGTAGCCAGAGGATATTATAAACAATGTTTTGATTCGCCATGATAACTATATTATTGATTCGATTTGATGATTTGATTTGATATGCTAGCTTTACGACTTCAGAAGTCAATTTCTATAGAAATCTATTTCCTATCCACCCTCTGGATGCGTTTGATATATTGTATTGCTATTATGAGCAGCTATTTGCATTGCAATCGATAAAACTCAACGGTAGGAAGTCTTGAGTACGACTAATAGCATCGGATTGGCACAAGAAAGCAAGAGAGAAACTTACTAAACTAGGGTAGCGGACAGCGAACCAGAACTTTTAGGTAGGTACCTTTTTTGGATACCCTGACTCACTGCAAATAAAGAAGCAGATTTTTTCCCTCGATACACGCACTACAAAGCACCAGCACAATAACACAACACTCTTCTCATAGTAACATTGTTGTGTCAGTGTTGTTGGGTGAGTCAATTGGTTGCTTTGTTCTGTTTTGGGCTGTGTTGGCGCATACGATCATTGGTTTATTGTATCATTATTTATTTGCATTGCAAACTAACACTCAAATTTACTTGTCGAACTTATATATCTTTCTCCACAACAACAATTAATATCGTATCTCTATTAGAACATAAAACAATTAATCACACAACGCAATACTAAATAATAAACATGAAATTCTCAACAATAGCCTTCATCGCATCCGCGGTGACCAATACTGGCATATCAGCATTCGCACCTCCACAGAATGTAGGTGCACGCAATGGTAGAAGTCGTCTCTTTGCTGATATGCCACCTGCTGAATCTACCTCTGTTGAAATGCCTACCATCCAATCACGTGGAGGTGCTCCAGTTGATGTACGATACTCAGATTTTCTAAAGTTAGTTAATGGAGATAAGATTGAAAAGGTTACCTTCTCCGCTGACGGTACACAATTATTAGGTGTTGATACTGACGGAACACGTATCAAGTTGGAAGCATTACCAAATGATCCTGACTTATTAACGCAACTTACTTCACACAAGGTTGATGTTACCGTCCTTCCTGCCAACGAGGCCGCTGGTGGATTAGGTGACTTGGCTCAATCATTAATTTTACCTGCTGCATTATTCGCTGGATTATTCTTCCTCTCACGACGTGCTGGTGGTGGTGCTGGCATGGGTGGTATGGGCGGACCTGGAAATCCAATGGGTATGGGTAAATCCAAGGCTGAGATTCAAATGATCCCTGATACTGGAGTGAACTTTGAGGATGTTGCCGGTTGTGATGGTGCCAAGTTGGAATTGGCTGAGGTTGTTGATTTCTTGAAACAGCCAGAGGTTTACTCCAAGAATGGATGTAGAATCCCCAGAGGAGTTATTCTAGATGGTCCTCCCGGTACAGGTGAGTTTATTTCTTTGAGTACTGTGCTGTAAACATTGTGGTTCTTATATTGTATTGATATTGTACGATTTGCTCATAACTTATCTATTCCTACTTCTCACTCAATTAATTTATAGGTAAGACCCTTCTTGCCAAGGCAGTTGCCGGTGAGGCAGGTGTCCCCTTCATTTCCATTTCTGGTTCCGAGTTCGTTGAGATGTTCGTGGGTGTGGGAGCTTCCCGTGTCCGTGATATCTTCGGCCAGGCTAAGAAGAATGCTCCATGCATTATCTTTATTGATGAGATTGATGCAGTTGGACGTCAACGTGGTGCCGGATTCGCCGGTGGTAACGATGAGAGAGAACAAACCATTAACCAGATTTTGGTAGAGATGGATGGGTTCGATGGAAATCCTGGAATTATTACCATTGCCGCTACTAATAGGGTGGATGTTTTAGATCAGGCCCTGTTACGTCCTGGACGTTTCGACAGGAAGATTACCGTCGACCTTCCCGACTACAAGGGACGTACTCGTATCTTGGGAGTGCATGCTCGTGGTAAGCCTCTTGAACCCGATGTAGATCTCGAGGCCATTGGACGTCGTACTCCTGGATTTTCCGGAGCTCAGCTTGAGAACTTGATGAACGAGGCTGCTATTTCCGCTGCTCGTGCCCAAAAGTCCACCATTGGATGGGAGGAGATTGATGGTGCTGTTGACCGTATCATGGTTGGTCTTGAGAAGAAGGGAGGAACTGCCACTCTTTCCATCAAACAGAATGAATTGGTTGCCTACCACGAGGCCGGGCATGCCATTTGTGGAGCTTTGATCCCCGATTACGATCAGGTTCAGAAGATCTCTATCATCCCCCGTTCCAACGGAGCTGGTGGTCTTACCTTCTTCTCACCCCAAGAACAGCGTCTTGAGTCTGGAATGTACTCCAAGCAATACTTAGAGTCTCAGCTTGCTGTTGCACTTGGTGGACGTCTTGCCGAGGAAATCATCTATGGAGAAGATTTTGTTACTACTGGAGCTTCCAACGATATCCAACAGGTTGCCAACATTGCCAAGCGCATGGTTAAGGAATGGGGTATGTCTGACAAGGTTGGAGCTCTTGCTCTTTCTGAGCCTCAACAAGGAGGACCATTCATGGGACGTTCCATGGGTCAACGTGCAACACAGTGGGGAGGCAAGATCATGTCAAATGTCGATTCCGAGATAGAGCGTCTTGTGAACAACTCATACTTGACAGCCAAGAACATTTTGTTGTCGAACAGACCTCTTCTTGATCACCTTGCCAAGACATTAGTTGAGCAAGAGGTTGTCAGTGCCGAGGAGTTCCAAATGATGTTGGTAGAATTCAATGCAAAGGTTGTACCATTCGAAGTTGTTGGTGAGGAGAGAAACAGAGATAAGCTTCCATTCCAAGACTTGCCAGTTGCTGTGTAAATATATTTGCTAATATATCTGTCAACATGAAGATGTGCTTTTAGACAAGGTGCCATTTAGTGACGAGACAAGTTGATTAATGTGTCAGGATGACCACCTTTGTGTCAAATAATTGTTGATAAATATAAACATATAAATAAATAAATAGAAATCATGTTGTAGTAATATATATATCATATCAATTTGTAACCTTATAAATACCTTAAAACAGTTTAGACGAGTAAACTATGTAGGAGATTACTCACTCAAACCTCGAGGAAGAATAAAAGATATGTGTCCTAAAACTCACACTTTTTCTCACTTTCTAGTAAATAACAGCTCTATTGAATCTCTTTGGCGCTACATTGCGAGCAGGTCCTGGTTAATCTCTTACTGTATAAATACTCAATATATCCTCATTATTAGTCCTAGTCCCATTGTGGAGTTTGGTTGGCGTATCAAGTTCATGCAACAACTTACTTTTTCGAACAAATACTTGACCAACAGTATTTAATATTGTTTATAATAATATAATAATATAACTGTATTTCGGTAGGGGGCTTGCAATAACAGTATTGGGACTTGCAATTTTATAATCCATAAGGCGCGAGGTATTATATATTGAATATTGATCAACATTAACCCAATTGCTGAGAGGATTTGCAACTTTGCAACACACAGATAAGACGAGTGGTAATATATAACATTTTATCCCACAATATCATATCATAATATTATATATATAACACAATGGCAGACGATGAAATAGGAGGAGATGATTTCTATGTCGAAGAAGTCGAGCAAGTATGTCAGATATATTCAACAGAAGATGCATTTACAAGCTTTGTTCAGGCAATGTTAGCACTATTTGCATTAGCATCTCTATGGATAAAAAGATTGCAGGAGAAGCCACAACGAAAGTTTTTAACATGGTTCTTAGATGTATCAAAACAAGCATTTGGTGCATGTTATGCACATGTATTGAATATGATAATATCAGCGATTATTGCTGGGAATGCAGGTGGTAATACGCTTACCGATGAGTGTGCATGGTATGCAATCAACTATGTTATAGATACAACACTTGGTCTGGTTATAACGATTGTATTTCTAGATTGGTTGGAACGTCTTGCAAACTATTTCAATTGGGTAGCTCTAAAGAACTCGGGAGTGTATGTTGGTAAAGAAGGCATATGTCACTGGGTATGGCAAATGATTGCATGGATTGTAATATTGACATTGGTAAAGTTGATAATATGTGTAGTCATGCGGCTATTCTCAACTCCATTGGCATATATCGGAGGTGTACTATTCGCTCCGTTTCAAAGCAATATTCGATTTGAGCTATTATTTGTCATGATCTTCTTCCCAGGAGTGCTGAATATAATATACTTTTGGATTACTGATTCTTACTTGAAGGCTGGAAAAGAACATGCAGGAGCACACAACGACGATGAAAATGATGGAAAAGAATTGTCTACAATAAATCAAATAGGAGAGTCGGTTACTCCCTATTCTCAAATGGGTGCAGTTGAAGATGAACTGTCTGGTTATGGCACCAACTCAACAACGCCAATACCATCAGCTGAGTTAGTTTGATGAGATCTTCTTATCAGTGTTTAGATAGTGGTAGACTGTACTATCACATTATAAACATACATCCTAGACTTATATATATAATCAAAGTAAAGTGATAGCTTAATCAGTAACAGAAGTAAGGCACAAAGGGATTTCAATTAAGTTTCTTTGTTTTATGTTACAGAGATTTTCTTTCAACAATTATCTATATTTTCTAGCCTACATCACAAACTATTGCTTGTGAAAGTTTGTTAATTCATTGTTGCGATCTCACTTGCGAGGTTCTCAGGACTCATACCAAGCTCCTTCATTACAATATCTCCGGGGGCACTGAAACCGAATCGGTCAACACCAACAACCTTGGAAGCATACTTGTACCATGGCATGGAAACACCGGCTTCCATAGCGATTCTCTTTGTGCAGGTTGATGGAAGAACGGCCTCCTTGTAGTCATCTGATTGACGCTCGTAAAGCTCCATGCATGGCATGGAAACAACACGGGCACCTGGCATATCGGCAGCAGCCTTAAGAGCATGTTGGACCTCAGATCCAGTAGCAATAATGATCAAGTCAAGGTCAGCAGACTCCTTCTTGGCAACATAAGCACCCTTAAGTGCACCCTCACGACGTTCAGAGGCAGGCATATCAGTATTCTGGTCAAGGTTCTGACGGGAAAGGATAAGGGCAGTAGGTCCATCGGGACGGGTGACGGATGAAACATAAGCAGCAACAGTCTCTTCGGCATCAGCAGGACGGAAGACATCAAGGTTGGGGATAACACGAAGACCAGAAACAGTCTCAACAGGTTGATGGGTGGGTCCATCCTCTCCGACTCCGATAGAGTCATGTGTTAAGATGTATGAAACACGGCCAAGCTCGGCAAGGGAGGCAACACGGATGGTAGGACGGAAGTAATCAACGAAGACGGCAAAGGTAGAACCAGAGGCCTTGAAGATTCCGTGGTAGGCAATACCGTTAAGGATGGCTCCCATGGAATGCTCACGGATACCGAAGTACATGTTCTTTCCACCGTAGGTCTTGTCAAATCCAGCACCAAAGTTTCCGCCGTTGTCAATGTAGTTACGGGTAGATCCGTGAAGATCGGCTGATCCAGAAATGTAGTTGGGTACAAGCTTGGCAATCTCTTGGATGACCTTGTATCCTGAAACACGGGTGGCCTCGGCATCACCTCCCATCTCGGGGATGGCAGCAATCATATCAGCGGCAGGCATAACATTGTCAGCAACGGCATCCTCAAGCTCCTTGGCCAAATCACCGTTGGCCTCCTTCCAGGAAGCATAAGTGGCTTGCCAATCATCATAAGTCTTTGTATTCTTCTCCTGAACACCGTTGAAGAAGTCACGGGTTCCCTCAGAAACATACCATCCAGAATCGGGAAGGCCAATGGAGGCCTTGGCAGAACCAACGTATGGTACACCAGCTTCTCCGTGGGCGGCATTGGTACCCTCGGTCTCTTCCATACCCTTACCAATGATAGTGTTGGCCTTGATGAACTTAGGCTTGCCATTGTTGGATGCCTTAGCGGCAGCAATGGTCTCCTCAACGGCGGCTAAGTCATGTCCATCAATTTCATATGTCTCCCATCCATAGGCTTCATAACGCTTAATGATATCCTCACTCTGGGTGTATTCAGCCATCTTGTCAAGAGTAACCTCATTGGAATCGTAAATAACAATCAAGTTATCAAGCTTCTCGTGAGCGGCAAAGGTGGCAGACTCGGCAGAAACTCCCTCCTGGAAGCAACCATCTCCGGCAAGAGCAAAGACATGGTGGTCAAAGATCGTGTGATCATCAGTGTTGTATCGAGCGGCGGCCATCTTCTCGGAAACGGCGAAACCAACAGCGTTGGAAACACCAGCACCTAGAGGACCAGTGGTACACTCAATTCCTGGGGTGGTATGTTCAGAGTTGGGGAATTCAGGATGTCCTGGTGTTTGGGAATGGTGTTGACGGAAGTTCTTCAACTCATCGATGGACAAGTCAAATCCGGCAAGGTTAAGCCATGAGTAAAGGAACATAGATCCATGACCGGCTGAAAGGATGAAACGATCACGGTTGACCCACTGAGTATCCTTAGGGTTGTATTGCATCTATATGATATTATTATATTGTTTTATTTGAGTATTGTTTTGTGAATGATACAAGATATGAGAATTATTAGAGAAATATCATATGCGTAAAAAATACTATATCTCATTAGAAATCAATATGATATAACTCACCTGAGAACCGTAAAGAGCGGCACCAATCTCAGCACAACCAAGAGGAAGACCCATATGACCAGAGTGGGCGGCAGCAATGGAGTCCATGGCAAGACCACGTGCCTCGTTGGCAGCAGTGGCAAGAGCGGCCATCTTGTCAACCTCGGTGGCAGTCTCGGCCATTTTCATGGGAGATGACTGTTTGAGTTTTAATGTTGATATATTGTGGATAATTGATTGGTTTATTGGTATAAAGAAAGAGTGATAGAATATAGGTGAGATATGAAGATTCATGACGTGTGCATATCATATATACATTTCATTGTCCATTGTGTATTACAAAGCAGAGATTTTGCACATATCTTGTGCACTTTTTTATTGATTAGATGTACACATCCACACAATGTTCCCAATTATATACATTGTTCTCTCTTTTTATCCAAGATGCAATTACACAATATCCAACACAAAGAAGATGTACTAACCTGACGAACAACAGAAAGCTTGGAGGTGGAGAATCCCTCAACACCGGCAGCGATGGCGGCACTGGCAATAACTAGTTGGCTAAACTTCATGATTAATTTCTATTTTGTATATATATTAATAAAAGGACGTCAAAGGTCGCCTTGCTAAGATATTGTGAGCTCTCTCTGTTTGTTCTTTGAGAGCACGAGGAATCATACAGCACCACATAAAACATCCAATGACGTGTGCGGTATGTGATATGTGTTCTTAATTGCACGATTGAAGATCTTTTTAAGCGACCCAACGAATTTTAGTTATTTGTTTGTTATTTAGGAAGCAAGTGTACTATCTAGAGTGAATACTCTGAGACGCTGAGCTAGGGGTTAAGCACTATAATACTCCTAGTGTCCATCTATAGTAACCACAAGCTTGTTATCAGGGGGGGGGAGATAAGATGACAATACCTAGTTTAAGATGTCAGGTTATCTTATTACTCGCAAGATATGCTTGCTGCATTTCTAAAGTAACACTTGCAATCATAACTTCCCTTTCTTTTTCATTATTAAGGAACAGTGGCCATCTTCATACTGGCAAAGTCTGTGGTTAACTCGTCACAGGCAGTCTCTCTCGTCACTACAACAACATTATCTCCTTCTTGAACCATACCAAACTGCTTTGCATGTTGAATAGCTCTTGCTGGGCGTTTGACCGAAGAAATATCTGTCAATAAATCATCAATATGAACAGGATGGACACCTCTATGTAACATTAATTGTCTTGCAACCTTGGCACTGGGACAGAATGCAAGGATTGGCACATTCGGTCGATAGGCAGAGATCAATCGAGGTAACACACCCTGAGAAGTCAAGACAATAATTGCAGCAGCATCTCGTTCTTCAGCTGCAGTAACTGCAGCCTTTGATAAAGCAGCATCGACACTCTTATCATTCCTATCATACTGTCCTTCATCAAACCTCTCCCTTGCTGCAAGATTTGGCCCAGGCATTGAGTACTTTGTAAAGTGCTCAGCAGCGCCTATAATCTCGTTCATCGTCTGGACTACTTGAACTGGATATTTTCCCTTGGCTGTCTCTCCAGAAAGCATTACACAATCAGCACCATCATATATGGCATTGGTCACATCGGCAACTTCAGCACGAGTTGGTCGAGGATTCTTTGCCATTGATTCAAGCATTTGTGTAGCAACGATGACCGGCTTGCCTGCAGCATTACACTCAGCTACCATCTCCTTCTGTGCATTCGTAACTTGTTGAATTGGAATCTCTACACCTAAATCTCCTCGGGCTACCATAATACCTTCACTTTCTTCCAATATAGAATCGAAATTATTCAATCCAGATACAGATTCAATCTTACTAATAACCAATGGAAGTGGACGATCGAGTTCCCACAATCCCTCAGCTGCTAATTCCTTGGCACATTGTTCCATGTATGCTTTAATTTCACGTACACCTTCGGCATTTTGAATAAATGATGCAGCTACATAATCAACATCTTTCGTCATACCATATCTGATATCAACCTTATCCTTTTCACTCATTGCAGGCAAATCAGTTTCAGCTCCAGGCAGATTAACTCCAGCTCGACTACGAATCTCGCCCGAGTTGTCAGCAACACAAGTTACATTACCATTCTCTTTATCACTCTCTACATCAGTAACAGTTAAGATAATGGCACCGTCATCTAATAATACCTTCATGCCAGGAGTTAAACATTCATGTAACTTTGGATAATCGATATATAATTGTGATGCAGTACTTCCATTGTCACGAACATCATCAGTAGTACATAATGTCACAGTACTACCATTCTCAATAAGTATAGTTTCGTGTCCAGAATGATCTCCTGCTAACTTCCCTGTCCTCAACTCAGGGCCCCTTGTATCAAGTAATACAGCTCGGACATTCTTATGTAATAATGATTCACCAGTAGATGCAGTAACACCTTCATTAGGAGAGTCGGGGTGGAAAACAGAATGACGTCCTTTCGAAGCACGTAGATTCTTCATACGTAACTCAACTTCCTCCACTGTGGCATGACTAAAGTTTAGACGCATCACACGCATACCACTGCGTACGATATCTTGCAATACTGGTAATTGTTCAGATGTAGGCCCAATAGTTGCTACAATCTTTGATAGTTGTGGATTCCACTTTTGTGCACTGGTATAATCTAGTGATGATTGGTATGACATCATATCTTTAGGATCTGGTAGGTCAAATGATGATCTAGAACTGAATGATCGAGTTGCGGATGTAATAGATTCCAATGACATATTATTATTATTATTATGAACAAATATTGATGATGATCGAGCAGTTGCAGTCTGTAGGACGGCAGCGCCCCGACGAAGCGCCGTATGATTGATAGAAAGCATTATAATTAGGTGATACAAGTTGATATTACTATAGTTTGTGGTGTCAAGAGGAGGAGTGGGAGAGTGTGGGTCTGTTTTGTAGATATATTGGATCTTTTTTTGTTGGATTTGTCTGGAGGCGTGGCAGACAGACGGCCACTGTATAATTCACTTGCTTGCTAAAGAGATTGTCAATATATCTAGTGATCAATGGATCAACCCAGTTTAATCTATCTATATTCTGTCAATATATACACCACTTCCCGTAACCATTGATGGAAAGATACCTCAAACATCTATCAGTACCTTCAGAGGTATCCTTATCATCTATATATACATTCTCCTCAAACAATGGGCACATGCCCAGTACTTCCATACTTTTTGATATATTCTTTCTGCTTACTCGCCAATAGTTTAGCTAGAGGTGATTTCTCTGCTGCAAGTCTTCCCCATGTAGAACCACCTAATGAAATGGCATCGAGTGGTGAGGCAGAAGGTTGGGCAACAGGTGTTGGTGAAGGGATCGATGGTGCAGGAGCAACAGGAGTAGGTGTCGGAGCAACAGGAGTCGGAGTAGGAGGTGCTGCTGCTGCTACCACTGCTGGTTGTTCTGGTTGTGGTGTAACTTCAGCCTCTGTTGATGAAGTATCAGGTGCTGAGCCAGCCTCAAAGTTTGCAAAAGAAGCAACATCTTCCTCTTCCTCAACGGTAACCATCACTGGTACACCAACTGCAATCTCTCCACCTCCCTCACTTACTAATAATTTAGCCACCACACCATCATCCTGAGCTTCAAAGTCCATTGATGCTTTATCGGTCTCTATCACTGCAAGAGAATCACCAGCCACAAACGAATCACCTTCCTTGACATTCCACTTTGAGATTGTACCGGCATCCATTGTTGGGGATAGAGCTGGCATTCCCATAACAAGGTGATATGGTAAATCTTCGGCAGGAGGTGCCGAAGGAGTAGGTGCTGAAGGAGTACTCTCTTCGGCAGCAGGTGAAGAGCCTCCACTAGCATCATCTGGAACAAAGTCTTTAAAGGCAGCCACATCTTCCTCTTCTTCAACAGTAACCATGACAGGTATTCCAACATTTAACTCCCCACCACCTTCACTAACTAGTAACTTGGCCACCACACCATCATCTTGAGCTTCAAAATCCATAGTAGCCTTATCTGTTTCAATTAATGCCAATGAATCACCGGCTACGAAATTATCACCTTCATTCACGTTCCATTTTGCTATCGTACCATTTTCCATTGTGGGAGATAATGCTGGCATACCCATGACAATATGATATGGTAAATCATCACTACTCATGTATCGTTTATGTTGATGTTTGGTTGGAATGAATTGTGTATTAGGGCACCATATTAATGGTTGTGCTGTTCTATCAATACCATAATATTGTACAGATGGTTGTTGTTGTTGTGTAGTTAATGAAACAAGTGACCGTGAAGAAGTATTATTATATTTTGATCTAACTGATGCACTACTTCTTCTTGTACTTGTAATTATTCGACGAGCTGCCGCTGTTGATGAAGAAGACAACATTATTGTAATATTATCTAGTATTGAGAGTCACCAATGTGAGTGATGATATTGATTACAAGATGTGCAACATACAGATATACAAATATAATAATATAATATCAGAGAATTATATCCTGTAGCAAGTAAAATAATGTACACCATCATATTAAACTGCCATCAGTCGATCAACCTATTTTTTGTTCATTTCTTAAGCTGCTTTGCAAATACATACAAACTCGACTACCACGCCGAACTAAACCACCATAACGCAACTAATGATGATATAACTAATATACCTACTCACCTGCAATAACATGTGGTGTACTATTACCTCTAGCTCTAGCTCATGCCAAAGCCTTAGCTTAGGCAGTGCCTTAGAGACAAATCTGAGTTCCTTACGGCCAGACCTTAGGTGAGTGTGATGGCCGATGGCTAAGGTCAGAGTGAGAGAGTGATGATATGTTGATGTTGATGTGTATAATGTATCAAAAGAGATATCAATAATATAATATAATGCTTGAAGTAGCTGTGATAGGAGCTGGTGCCAGCGGATTAGTAGCGGCAAGACAATTAATACATGCCGGTTTACATCCGACAATATTCGAAGCTTCAAATGCCATTGGTGGGGCATGGAATTCAAAAGGTACAGGCAAAATGTGGAATGGATTACATACCAACCTATCAAAGTATACGTGTCGATTCTCAGATTTTCCTTGGCCTGATGGCACAAGTACATTTCCATCAGTTGATGAGATGCATGATTATCTTGAAGGTTATTCAGATAAATTTCTTACATCTTCGCCATCATCATGCAACTTTCAATTAGAGTGCAAAGTATTCAATGTAGAACAAGTGACAACAACTACTGCAATACAGAATTCAAATTATAAAGTTGAATGGACAGATCTTACAACACAAACTACACACAGTAGAGACTTTGGTGGTGTAGTAGTGGCCAGTGGATTCTTTAATACACCAAAATGGCCTGCATTTGTTCGTAATTTATGATAATGGACAAGATAGTTATTGGAGAACTGTTCGTAAACGATGTCCGGATTGTATTGCAGATTATTATGAGGAGGACGACGAGAGATCATATGAAGATACGAGATCATATGAAGATGAGAGATCATACAATAATGATGATAACAACAATAGAGAGAATAGACCACGACGACATCTAACCCATTCATCATCATACCATTCCTCCATGGGTGCATCAACAAAACAATACGACGAACAACAAACATTAAATCCTAGTTATTAGTAGTGGTTGAGGATGATAGCAATAATATTTACATTAAAACTTCTCCAAAACACACCCACAGTACAACCCATTCAATAATATCTACACACACCGCCAACCGTCTAAACAATATACTGAAATGGAGTCTTAGGACAATCGGCAGTGCCATAATCTTTGGTTATATCACCAAGCATGCCCAAGATGTAGGATTAACCATACCATCCTATACATTCTTCATCAACAAATCAATCTTTCCTGTTTCTTCTAGATGATGAAGTCTATCCTGCGGTAAATGTTTACAGATGGCATTTGCTGTTCTATTCCTAACTCCTTCTCTCGTCGTGTCGATTGGATCAATGGGTGATGCTACTGCAACCTTGATATTTGGATGGATCTCCTGTTGATGGATCTCTTCCGTGTGTATTGCAATCAACGATGATACTGGCAACAGTGCATTTTCTTCATCATTTACTTCTTCTTCGTCATTTTTACTAGTCTCAGCTCGTTTTGTTGCTGCATCAAGTCGTCGTTGACGTGCCTCTTCCTTTGTGACGGTGCGAGTTTTGATACGACGATAACGATCTTTGATTGCGGTTACTGTCTGGTTGATGTACGATCTTATCGCGTTCCTATCAAATCTGTGGTATAAATCCTGGACAATGACATTAGCCAAGGCTACTGCCAGGATAAATAGAATGCCATACAGAATGCCATACATTGTTGTTGGTAGTATTTGCGAGTGAGTTATTTTTATTAAGTACTTGTGTACGTACCTAAGAGAATTATTCACTCACTATTTCAACTTTGATCGTCTCTAATAAGAGGACAACTGAGGATAAGATGATTGGCCTGAACCTATTGTATGGCCTGTGGTACGAGTACTGCGTACTCGCCATATTTATCTTCGCATTGTTGTCATGGTTCGTCCTTGGTTCGTCCCTTGGTTTTAGTTTCGACTTGTTGCTTAGAAGTCAAAGTAAAAAACAGCTTCTCCTTTCATCTGCCACAAAGCCCAAGATGAAGTCGTTCATTCCAAGCAAGAAGTCATTATTCAGGTTATTGAAACTTGTCCTTACGTTGGGATCGGGTGCAGTAATCAACAATACTGTCTACTCTGCTATGTCAGTGACGAGTCCTCAAGCGGCAGGCCAAATTGTGTCGACTGCCACGACGTCTTTTGTCGCCCATAATCATTTGGTATCACAAACATCCAATGTAACTGCGGCAACTCATAATGTGACTGCGGCTCCATCCAATGTGACTGTTGTAACACCCATCGCTGACCAAGTCGCACCACTTCAGTTTTACGATACAAAGAATGGGGCAAGACTGTTCTCCAATGAAGAACTTCGAGATATGCAGAACTACACCAATCAAGAGCTCGTCGCTAACATGACAGATGCAGACCTTCAGTTCTTTGCCGAATCAATAGCGGAGTCTTTCAATTGTGATGAGACTCACAAGTTGGGTTTGACGATTCAGCAGGAGATTCGATTGAATGAGCTTTGTAATAAGGCCATGGATTATAATGCACTCGATTATAATGGAGGCGTGGGCAAAAGAGAGATTGCACAGCGGATGGAGGATGAGCGTCGAGATATTGGAAGGAGGGAATACTTTCCCAACTCTACGTATGTTATCAATCCACCAAACTCAACAGATGTTGCAAGATCCAACTTTGACAACCTCCCCATGTCGGCCAAGGTATTGATGGCCAGGATTACAAACTGTGAGGGTTTGGCCCCGTTGGATCTCCGCCAAGATCAATTTGACGAGCTCAAGGAGCTGTGTGAAGAATATCATTGGTATCGTAATGTTGTGGACGGGGGGTTAGTAGACGAACAAATGCAAGTTACGAAGGTCAATTCCTCCGCTGCTCATCGCTCCTCCCACGTCGAGAAGCCTATTCATGCCAGTAATGATCCCTCCAACTTTGCTAGGAACGAAGAAGTTACTGTAATGAATGTTGGACTCGGGGACGGACTAGCCGCATCTGATGATGTTGTGGACGACGCCATATACTTTCCTAATGATGCCGATGCAGAAGACTATGAGGATGAACAACCGTGGGAGGATGAAGCTTTTGGTATAAACACTACTACTCTTGGCCAGTCGGCATCTAATCGTGTGTCTTTCGAGCAAACTGATTTGGCACAAGGGCAACAAGGAGAGGATGTAAGTTGTTTGTTGTTATCCATGTGATGTGTATATGTATCATTTACCAATCGGTGTTGACCATTCCATACCATCCTTTCTACATTCTATACATTGCAGACTAACATGGATGTTGAGAATTCAAAGATGAGTGCCATTGATTGGACATCCAATCCGCTCGCTCTCGAGCCGGTTAGCGTAGAGAAGGCCGAGAGGAAACGTGCCCAACAGATCAACATCAATGACAAGATAAAGAATGATGATCCAAAGTACCACGGCTATCTGCAAGCAGTTGAAACTTCGTCAAAGGAGTATGTCAAGAAGTTCCACGAAGTAATTAATACACTAGATCTCAAGTGTGAGGAACTAACATCTACCAATGGCAGCGATGGCGGAGTGTACCGACTTATTGAGGGTCGGAAGAAGGGAAAGACTGGTCAGACGTCACGACCGGTCGACGAACGAGTATCAGAACAGTTTGAAGAAGGCGAGAATCCATTTGAGAAGGCGTGCCTCGTTGCCTCTACGGAGAAGTGTGTTGAGATAATGAACAATCCAAAACTTAAGCCATACCTTGTCAAGTCTATAGAACTTGGGCGAAGTATCAATCATATTTATGATGGTCATGCCATCAAAGAAGAAGAGCATCACTCGCGTCACCTTGTTGAGACTGGTATTGCAACATGTTTCAAGGGTTATACTCATGAAGTACACGAGCACTTGACAAACGTGCCAACAGCTGAAATCGAGAAGGCTGTGGAGCGACCTACTATTTGGAATGAGGATGCTATTCGAGTGAAGAACGACAGCTGGAGGATAGTACCTGCCTTCACGTGGGAGCCTCTTCGCTCATTCTTGGAAGAGATGAAGAGCATGTACATGCACCACAACCATCCTGATAAGTTTGCTCAGAATCACATGACTCGTCGCTGTTATGGTGAAAGTGAATTCCTAGAGCCAAAAATCGATGCTGTAGAAGGCAAAGACAATCCTCGTGCTGTGGAGTTGAAGGGTATTTGCGATGAGTTGGATGAGCACATGACGCCTGATATTGTCGAGACATTTGTTGAAACTGGAGAAATGCCGAACGATATGAATACTGTATTGGGTCCTATTCTTGAACGTATCGACAAGGAATCTGGCAACAGAGATGGTTACAAGGCTCCATCTCAGGAGGTACTCGGTCAATTGGGTGGCAAGTTATTGTTAGAATTAAGCAACAAGGAGTACGAATGTCGTTCTGATGAAGTTCTCATTGTCGTTGAGCGTGAATTGGTTACTGCAATCGAAGAAGTGGATAAAATCAACTCTTTGGGGGATCAAAGTTTCACAAATCAACTCTTTGGGGGATCAAAGTTTCACAAGCAACTGCGTAATGACGGTGTAGTTTACTCAACAGTAGTGGAAACATCAGGCGACAGACCAAACTTTGAGATATTAGAATCTTCGTACCATGTTATTGTTGGTGAGGATCAAAAAGATTTAGATCGTATCAATGCTATACAGAATTATGTTGCTACCACTGCATCAAATGAGAGGGCAAACATCATCGCACAAGAAGACTTTGAAACAGAACAAGCACTTAGCATGACATTCCTCAAGACACTGGTTGGACTTGAAGGTACGTTGGCTGATCCAAAGGGAAGTTGGCGTAATGCACGAAACTTCTATACTCCTCCTGGTTTCTTCAACAGCCATTACAATAAAGGTGTTGTAGCAACTGCCAACAAACTCGGAAGAGGTGGTATTGGTGCCGACTCAATGGTGTTTCTTCGTTTGGATTTAGGCCAGGATAAGACCAATCTCTTGGTAACAACTCTCAGTGACAAGGTGTACAGTAGAACAGTTCGTTTACCAATGGACGTACCTAATTGGACATCAACGAGCCAGAAGACGATGCAACGCCTTTACAACCCCGAATTTGCCAGACAAGAGACAGAGAAAAAACGGGAACATAAAGAGAAACGCAAGCTTGCGGGTATTGTTGAGAAACAAGGAGTATCGCATATTGATATCCGAACTGGCGTTGATTATCCACCCGAGATTATTGAAATGCTGAGCAATACAGCTGTGGACTATATTGAAACGAGTGGGCAGCCATACATTTCTACCGTGGTTGCAAACACTATGTTCAACGAAGTTCTGGGAGGACTTTTAGATAAGGAGCTTGTTACAAAGGAACAGTTGGACTTGAGGTTCCTCGACAACGAAGAGAAACAGCCTAAAGGGCGAAGGGATCAATACGAGAAGGCTCTCTCACGAGTATGTGACAAAGCTGATACTGGCAGAGGTCCTACCGTCTGGTTATCGAAGACTACTGTCCCCAAGAGCCAGGCGGTTGTCGATCTACAAGGTAGAAATCATGAACTTGCATCAAAAGCTGCAGCAAAAGCTGTTGCTTCGATGACTGTTCGGATTAGCGGTGGTGGCAGAACTTCCAACAGAAGCATCAATACTAATAAGAAGGTTAAACACACATTTACTGAGACTGATCTCAATCATCTCGAAGGATGGAAACGGCAGAAACGGGCAGACAGTTCTGCTCACTCCACTAATAGTTATTACTACTATTCACCTGGAGATGTACTTTGCCAGACTATCGCTGATGTTAGAAAGCTTGTGAAAGAGGAGAATGAAAGTGGCGTGACCAAGAAGAGGAAGAGAGCAGTAAAGCAAGAGAATACCAACGAAATTGAGCCTTGTATATTCAGTGAGAAGCAGCGAAATAAGATACTCAAGGATAAGGAGACGGGGCAGGTATATCGCCTTACTGACGAAAGTAAACTCTCAGGGTGGAAACAACAAAAGACAGTTAATAAGAAAGCAACCATGTTCATTGCTCCTAACAACGAGAAGAAATTCCTGTCCATGTCACAGATTCACGACTTTGTAAAAGACAAAAAATGGATTGTACTAGCCACACCTTGAGTACGACTTAGACATTACTTCTCATTATTCTCAATATTGATTGGAAACTGGAAGAGAGAAGTGATTATGAATGACCTTTCTGCTTTCATGTCCCAATTCTAATTCGTTGGAGACATTATGCTTTTGCTTGAAATGTATGCCACTGTACTAGATATATAACGACTATAATATATTCATATTATGTACAGAATCTCGTTCTCTATGTTCTTCTATCTAGTTTGCTACCTCTTGTACACTTCTATTGTATTACTTCTCTCTCTCCCTCTCCCCCGTCTCTCTTACCTAATGTGCACATATTTTTCTATGAGATTTCAGGATTAGCTAGTTGTTACTTCTATTGAGATTGCCTGGATTAGCTAGTTGTTACTTCTATTGATAATAACGACGAGTTTCCATTACTTTTACTTTTATTATGACACTACTAACAAAGAACAATAAACAAGCACAGCTAATGCACTCTTCAGAGTATAGAACAAATAGTATGTTCAAAGACAAGAATGTTGCGGTGGTAGGAAGTAGCTTTAGCGCATTGGAAATATCTGCTGATATTGCTAAGACCGCTGCTTCACGAGTTGTCAACATATCACCATCAGTTCCCTGGGTAATACCAAGATGGATACCAACAATACAGCCGAAATTAAAAGCAACAGATGAGTATGAAGAAAAGAAGAGTAGTGATGAAAGCACAACAACTTTACTAACAATTCTACCAGCCGATTTGGTACTTTATCAACGAAGACAACCTTATCCTAAAGTACCAGAAACAACATCATTAACACCCGATGACTGTCGGAAACGTCATGAGTATATACAAAGTCTTGTTGGACTAAAGCAGCGCAATTCAACGTTAGGAGAACCTCTGAATACGAACGAGCCGCCAATGGTGGCCATTAGTGATGAGTACTTAGATTTGTTAAGAGAAGACAAGATCGAAGTAGTACATGGTCGATTAGTTGGCATAAATGATGATGGCACACTGCAGTTTGATGGTAATAGTGGTGACAATAGCACATCTGAACTGAACGGTATTGATCATGTCATTTGCTGCACTGGATTTACGCCGAAACTTCACAACTTTCTCTCGACAGACATATTATCTTCAATTGACTATAATCAAGATGATTGTTTTAGTCCAATGACTCTCGCTTGGGATACACTTCATCCATCTTTGCCAAACCTCTCATTCTGTGGAATGTATAGAGGGCCGTATATGGGCATTATGGAAATGCAGGCAAAGTTATCTGCCGGTGTTATGAGTGGTACTATTACATTAGAAGAAGAGCAAATACAATCTGCATTGAAAACAAGCCAAAGCATTAGAAGCTCAACTCCTCGGGCACAGTTTCCACACTTTGACTATCCTGGTTTTATTGACACATTGTCAACTCTTTGCTATCAAAATAGTGAATGTCCAAAGTACAATACAGCTGTGGGTGACATGATAGTACCTACATTCTATCAAGATAATGATGAGCAATCACAACAGTGTAAAGTAGAAATAAATGATGAAGTAAAGAAAGGTCAAGATGGTAGTCGTATGCCCAAGCTGGTATTAGGGTCGATTCTCGGTCAATGGACATATGATAGAAACATTGTACACCTGCAGACAAGAAAGGTTGAGCATGTATATGGTACAGTGAAATACTCAAAATATTGGGATAGATCTACAGATGATAATGACGATGAAGATGAACTTAGAGATGAACTTAGAGATGTCACTAGATATCGAGAAGATGGAATATATGAACTAACACCAACTCAAAACTTTGACGTATTCAGAGAATATGAATATGAAGTCAATAATGACGCCCTTGAGATCTACTTTGTTGAAGGTGGCAAGAGAGCACTACTCTTCCTAAGTCTAAAGTTTACCCCAGAAGACAACATATCTTCTTCTGATGACGATGGATACTGGATCAAAGCTTCCTCAGATCATCTTTGTATCAAAGATTTGTATAGTGCGACATTTCGAGTCAAGTTGAATGGGCTGTCGGCAAGTGAAATCATCATTAAGTATCGCGTTGTTGGTCCAAGCAAAGACTATGAATCAACTACAATATTGAAACCTCAATCTTCATGACATTATAGTTGATAAAGTAGAATGAGGAAGTACTATATTACAACACGATATCAGTAGTAGTTGTTGTGGCAATAAGTGAGTGCTCATATATCAAAAATCATATGCAGGGTACATCTTCTGCTTCCAATCTAGGCAATCAATGCATAGTGAAGAAGTGTAAGTATATAGCAGAAAAGTAAGTTTATAACGTGTGTGATAGGTTGAGACTTTCTCTAAGATTAGTTGTTTTGAAGATTACACTATACACTTTCACAACTGGACTACTCATCTTCTTGATAAAGATGACTGAAGAGAACAACATCATCCAAGTAAACAATCGGTGATGTTACTCTACCATGCATAAGATATGCACATTAATACTGAGGAACTGGCGACAAGCCATACTTGACATGGTCATAGCATGACTTGAGAGCATAAACGAGCTCTCTGAACTCACTAAAATCAATTACTCCATCCTTGTTGGTATCAATAACCTGATGAAGGGTTTTAGCATCTTGGGTGTCAAGGTCAGTACCGACATTGCTTGCAATGAACATGGATAGCTCTTCACGAGTGACCACACCATCACCGTTCAAATCAAGCTTGGACCATAAAGCGGTCACTTCCTCGGGAGATCCGTTCTCGAGGAAGCTAGAGATTGACTTTCCAAAGTCTTCCTTGATATCTTGATGAAGGGAGCTGAAGTAGGCTGTAACTTCCTCGAACGATAGCTCACCGTTGTTATCTTCATCAATCGAGTCAAACAACAAGGCAAACTCCTTATCATCAAGCTCTGCCATTCCTGATGAGGTAACAAACTGACGAAGTTCATCACGGCTAACAACTCCATCACCATTGATATCAAGCTTCTTCCATAGAAGCCTAAAGTCCTGACTGCCAATGGCACGTCGGAACTCAGTGTTGAGGAACTTGACAGGCTCGAGGATGAAATTACCTGTTGCCTTGTAACAGACTACACCCGTCTCTTCTTGCTTGACCTCAGATTGGACAGTGTAAGTTGAGCCTGGCATACCAAGCTCCCCCTTGCTAAGGAAAACCTTGGATTGGAGCTTAAGACCATATGTATCGGGGAAGTGTAGATTCTCAGGCAAGCACTGTTTGTTTTATAATACGGAGAAGACAACAAAGCTTGAGTGATTGACTACAAAGAAGGACAAAAAAAGTAAACATATCTATACACCGAATGAAGTATCTTACCGTCCAAGAGAGCATCCTCATACCCGGCTCTTGACCAAAGTCACATCTTTTGAATGGTAGGTCCAAGCCGGTGAACTCTGAGATTGCCTTACCGACGAGATCTCCATTGTGGAAGAGCATAACAGAGTGAGGCAAGGCCTTGGTGTTATCGTAGAAGTGGCCAGGACAGTCGGAAGGCTTGGATGGGGGTAAGGTTGCCTCCATACATAGCCATTGGCCAGTAATGTCAGAGAAACTCTTGACATTTTTCAACGAGCCGAATGATTCATAAGATGAGAGACTATTACCATCACTTTCAATAGTCGAGGAATCATCAGGAAGACTAGGATACTTCCTTTGAAATAGAGATGCTGGCACAATGTTGAAGTCGGCCACAAGGTCAAAGGTTGTATCATCATTCTCAAGAATAACATCACATGATGCAGTACGCTTGGAGAAGTCAGTGCACCTGAGTAATGATGTGGTGGATATTATGATGAGATGATACGAAGGGCTTACTACTACTTCACATGAACACAAACAAACTATCAACTACTCACTTAGCAAAGATGATCGTGCCTCTGGCAGTTGAAGCATACTGTTCACCGCCGCTAATCTTGGAAAGCTCTTCCTTGATCTTTCCCCTGTTTGGATGTACATCCCAATGATATTGAGACACGGGGTAGTAGAATCTGAAGTTGATAATGTACAAATGATGAGATAGATGAGTTAGGATACCGAGACAATATATAAGTATATTATATGTGTGCAAAGAGATAAAGAAACACAAGAGACATCTCATATCTACACACATACCTTTTTTTCTGAGGATTACGAAGAAGAGCTGCCACGGATCCAGCGGCTCCCATGTGTCGACCAGCTTCTGCAAAAGGGATACCGCCACTCTCCCGACCTAGCGGCATATGAACTTGTGCAGTTGCAACAACTCCAACTACCTCATCGGTAGCGTCGTCTACGATGGCAAACTCATTATCAAGGGCATAGTAGGGCTTGGCAATATCAAGGAAGTCCTCGATATCATTTTCAAAGGTAATAGAACGCAAGGAGAACATCCTTTTTGGTACTTGTTGAGGGAAAGGTTGTAGAATAGTAGAAGTATCCTGAACACCACAGATGCCACTATCGAGACTGCAAGGTTTATCGGCAGCCATATCAATCACGTCTGTACCATTCAAAGGAAGTAGTAGAGGCTTGCCTTGAAGGGTTTTGACAATCTCTTCTGGTGCCAACAAGTTGGTGGCACCCTCATCTTTGTAGAACAAAGGAGATGGAGTGCGGTGGATGATACGATGTTGAGTAGGAGTGATGAATCCCTGGCATACATCAAGGTTGGAAACGACTGTAACCGTCGTTAGTGGAGCCAACAGGAAGGCAAGGGCGGATGTAGGTACAATCATAGTTGAGTAGATATGTTACTATGTGAGTTTGGAGCAGATATGAAAATTATGAGCTTTGCTTTGTGTGCGGGTGCGGGTGTGAGGCTTGTACATAGTGTAGGATACCAGCTAGTCGCACAAAGTTTAGGATACCAGTACAGAACAACAACGCAAGTGGAGATGAACAACGTTATCACTATAGCTTCTGCATGTGCCAATACTCTAGTTTAAGCAGTTGATGACGATCATGACATTATCCCTTAGTAAAACTAAATGGGCTGAGCATGAGAAGCAGTGGCAATTGAGACTGTCAAACATACGGAATAGAAACAACAAGTTGGCTTTAGAAAGACGAGTATCTTCATCTTTATTCGATGAGTATATCAAGGAGGAAAGCTCTTCATCATCAAGACGGAAACCCCTGAAGAAGAGGAGACTCGTGGTTAGAACTACTAGAGTTGCAAACGCCACGCATGTACGGCACCAATATTTACACACCAAGAAGGATAAGAACACAAGAGCTACTACTACAAGTATCCTGCAAAATTGCACTAGTCCTACTCAATCACCATCAAGTATTCCCTCCCTCTCCAAGCAATCACCAAATCATGATGATAATGCCTGTTTGTTGTTTGATAGTATAGACATGAGTGCGTTCTTTAATATTGATGTATCTAAGTTTGAAAGTGAGAGAGCTAGTAAGATGAAATCGCATAAGCCTAGAACTGCTAATACTTGGACAGAAGTTTGTTTGAAGACTTTATTCGATGATGATGATTGCTGATCTTTTGTTCCCAAGTCTCGAGGGTGACAAGTCTTCAATCGAGTAAGAGTTGAGAGTGCTAGAGTAAAGAATAGACATGCTTTGCAATCGATATGTTATACTGAGTCTGTTTAGTCTTAAGTATATACTCTGAGATACTTACTTGCTTGACTAGTAGTTGATTGCATAAGTTTATCATGCTAAGCATTGATATCAGCAATTAGATCTAGTATTACATGTAATATCATCTCACCCACACATATAATAAAACCTAGGCCAGTCCGGAGATAATCATATGTGCACTTGCTACCAAAGTTTTCATGACTCTTCTCATGGCACTGCCGCGTTGCAATCCATCAACACCGAGCATACTGAAGTTATCACGTGATAATGAACGATCAACTCTTTCCCAAACATTTGCAAACATTTGACTAATACAAAGTACTTCATCTTCATCGTCGAACATACTTATGGTAAAGTTGTCAGTAGTGAAGACATTATCAACTACGTCAGTATTGCCGACACATGTCCAAGTAGGATTATCATGCATAACAACGGCCAGAGCAATAAGACTTTCAACACGATGTGAGCACTCATTGATTGAAGACGATTTGAGTACACTATTCTTCCACCAAGCACTGGAAAGGTGTTCTTGAAGAATGGACTTGATACGAGATCTCATCAATGCTGGAGCACTCAATGCAGTCCTTGTCAGACCATCATTCTTGATCTGATACTCGTTAATGTTGTTGAAGTCTGGACGTGCAGTTAGAGTAGCAAGAATTTGATCATACACACTCTTGTTATAGCTGACCATTGGATTATGGTGGCTCAATAACTGCGATGCCGCTTGATCGTCATTTGTGACAGCTGAATCGTGAGAGACTGCTGCAGCAACATAACCTTGCTGAGCTTGAGGCATCACTGCTGCTTGCTCATTCCAGTTGAAGTTTAGTACTTCTTCATTGAACAAACGATAATCTTCGGCAGCTTCGGACTCGTCTTCATTAGTGGATGTTGCGGTAGTACATCCAGAGTCAAATGTCTCGCCTCGATTTTCGGCCACAAACGATGTACTAGCACATACTTCTTGAGGTACACCATCTTTGTCGTCAGATGTAGAATCGTTTGAGACATCATCAATCTTTTTGTTCCTCTTTCTAGACGTAGTAGCTTCAACTTTATCATCACTAATATCTTCTTGAACTGCAGCGGTATCCTCCAATGATGTAGTAGTCGACTTGTCGACAGTGATCCTCCTTGAAGATCGAGTAGAGGTGACGACGGTGTCGTTATCAGCAGTATTCTTCTTCTTTGACAGCTTACTCTTTTGAGTAGACCCTACGGTGACCTTAACCTTAACTAACTTCGTCTCAACAATAGGTTTGTCGAGGTGAGATACCTGAATAAGTGTTCCTGCAATCAATCTAGAACGACTGAGTAGGGATGGATATCGCTCCTTATTAGCACGAATAAGTTTATATATAGGTACTTCAAAAGTCTTGGCAATGCCTAATGGTGTATCATTATCCTTGGCAGTATAATACTTGGGAGGTTCAGATGAAGATACTCCAATCTTTGCAATTAGAGTAGAAGATTGCAATTCATGTAACTCAGCCGCCTGAGAGAGCATCTCAAATCCCGAAGAATTCCTACGAGCAGTACGAAGGACTTTACCTCTCTGCTTCTTCTTTACAACAACCTTTCTCTTAGTAGGAGATGCAATAGGAGTATTCTTCTTCTTTGTTGTTGTTGCGGTATCCTTCTTCTTCTTAATTATAGTTGTCTTCTTATTCGACTTCTTGGCCAACTTCTCATGTTCTTTCACAAGATTAATCTTTTGCTGAGGATGACTAAAGAGAATATATGTTTGAGATATCGTTATACACACAATACATTTCATACAATACATTGCAATAACTTACTATTTCATAAACTTTTGAGCTTTACTCTTTACTTGTGTCACTGTCCTGCTCTTCACAACTTCTTTGCTAATTGTATACCAACTTCCCCATCCGTGCAATACGATACCCCTTTGGAACTGAGTATCTTCGTGCTTAGTCCATTGCCCGCTCCCTTTTACCATGATGAGTTTGTAGATATATGATAGATGGTAGAGTTTGATTAGTTTGTTTTATGTTGACTGGTATCCAAAAAATGAGGGCTTGCTCTGTTGCTCTTCTTTTGTACCGGTATCCTAAATATGCATGTTCCTCCTCCCACTCGTTGCAAACTAAGCTCATAATTTTCATCTTTGGATCGAGCACACATCTCCTTTAATACTTCTACTACGTCTAATAGTATCTACTCACCACTCCGTTGTATAAGGTAAGTCACATCATTGATATGGAAACTGCACGAGACTTGCATGTTGTTCTTGTCGGTGTTATCCTTGAGTATCAATGTACTTGATATCGTATGTTTGATAGTGCTGGTATCCTAAATGATGAAGGGGTTTCTACTTTGTTGCCGTATTGCTGTCTATTCTTGGTTATAATCAGTGTTGGATGAGCGATGCCGATATCATCTTTGGATGCATACGATGTGAACATATCCTCAGAAGAGAGATAATATTGACTTGAATATACATCTGCCTCTCTTGTGGTATCCTAATCTTTGGAGATGCAGTATATATACTGTTTGCAGAGGGATAGATATGTATATATGAATGCAGACGGTTCTTTGGTGTTGTGTTTGCGTTGTGATTCATCTGTTTCGGTTGATCTATATGATGTCGACTTGTATTTGAAATAACATTTGTGGTATCCTAAATGCTAACACATATACTTCTTCATCTCTTTGTTCTCTTCAATATCAACACCAACAACAGACTTACTCTCATTCAATCATCATGTATTTTTCAACTACCTTCAAGTATATGTGCACTGCAATGGCACTTCTTGCCTCGCCTACCAAGGCAGCTGTTGGCAACTGGGATATTGCATATCTCTCTACTGCTACTAACTTCACTCAAGGTGCAACAAATGATATCACACTATCATACATCGTTGGTACTGGACGTGCATTCAACATTGATCTGTTCACCAATGATTGTCAAACTGCTATTGATATTACAATCACCAACACCAACACACGAACGGTTGGTGATCCTTCTTCCACTGAGGATACCCTCGAGATTATGTTTGATTTGGATAAGACCGATATCACTTCCTCTAACATTTGGGACGGCACTAATGATGTTCTTGAGTTTTGTGCCGTTCTTCAGCTTCTATCGGGATCTGACGTTGTCAAGGAAGAGTAAGTTATTGATGAGTATGATCTCTCCTTCTCGAACACATTCTTTTTAACCTTCCTCTTTCTCGGCCATCTCTCTTCTCTTCTACTGCTCTCATCATACAGCAAACGTGACATTGACATTACATTCGATTTCACAGTTGACTTTGATGCCGATGGAGATGTTGCGTTGACTTCGCCTAATCTCAACAACCCCAGTCAGGTGTCCTCTTCTGCCAACGTTGATTCTTACATCTCTGCATGTAAGTGTACTTACGGCTCTTGGGATTGTAACTCCAATGCTCTTGGTGCCGACGACACCCTTGATATCTGTATCAAGACCTCAAACTCTGATGTGGAACTTTTGGACCTGACAAGTCTTTCCCTTCTCCAAGATAATACTGGCGAATCAATGGATGTTGTGCAGAATAATGCTCCCGTTGACTCTGACATCTCAGAGATCCAAGACTTTGGATTTACTCGTTACATCGAGACTATTGTACCCTCAAGGTTCTTTGGATCTACCGACAACGTTGCCGTTTCTGGTGTTGTTGAGGTTCAATTCGTTGGAGGTGCTCGTAAACTTGTCGCCTTTGGTTTGGATGATGCCGAGAGTCGTCGTGCTGCTTCTACTACTATTGATGGTGGCCGTATCATGCGTCGTGGTGATCAGGATATCAATATCTTTGATCAGCGGGAGACTTTTCAGCGTGCCGGACATCATGCTGATAGCCACGTCTCTGTCACCGTACAGCGTCCTGCATCTCCTCAAGTTGCCAAGAGCTCCTTTGGTTTCTCAGTTGGATTGATCATGCCCAAGTTGTATGATGAGATTGATACTAGTGCTGGTACTCTCTTGAATGGATTTGGAGCAGCTCATATCCTTGGTTCGATTGTTTGCTTCGCCTGGGCATACTTTGGATAGTTCTACTGTTGATATGTGTCGTTTCATCTCATTTAAATGACTCGAATACAAGTTGTTAATCTCGAGTACGATGAGTATTGTTACTATTGTGTTCATGTTTGGGGGTATAGTATGAGGCAGATCATCATGTCGTTCTATAGTATCTCTTGTGAGGGGTCGAGATAGTATAGCACAACTTAAGATAGTCTGATACAAATATAATTGTTGAATTTACGGGCTTTATCTTTCTTATCTATATCTGGTTGGTTTTTGCATTCTCTATGTTGTTGTATCTTTTCACCGTATGTATTCACTAAATAATATACTTAATTGATTGAAGCATATGTGTATTGGTCAGGATGGCATGGATATTAATGAACTATCTCCTTTATATGATTTTGAAGATTTGTCATCAGTGTATTTACTGGTACACATTTGATGATAATATTCTGATGATAACAAGATTTCCCTGATATAGATATATAATTTATATAAAGCCCATCGACTACTCAACAGTATCTCTTCGAAACACCGAAAGGTAGAAGAGTAATAGATACGAATATATGCATTTGACTTCAATCTTACTCCTTGTTGTATATGATATACCTCGTTGCAACCATGAGATAGTTACTAATTTTGGATGATGATAAGGTTGTCGGATGTATAAATATAATGAGCACTGTGAATGAAGTTTGATAGGCATATGTTCACTGAAATCAACATGTTGTTTTCTTGTATGATAACAACACGGCGACCTGTATGTTCCTATTAGATCTTATCATTGGTTGCAACATATCCCATTTTGATTGCCGTTCAAATTTCATGTGATCAGTGATCAGTCCAAAACGACCGTCTTAACCAACGTTCGGACTACTATCTCCAGTACAATAACTGTAGCCGGCATGATCTATCACAATTGTCATTCTACGACAATGAATTATATAAGTAATATTGCCTTTGTTAGATGCATCCGGTCTTCTTCGGATACATAAGCACGCTTATGTTAGTGTGAGCCTGTATGTTGTATAATGTATCCTTACACTTAATAGATAGATACTAAGTACTAAGTGTTTTATTACGACCATAAGAAAGCTATACCAACCAAGCTCGCTACAATAATACATGAACATGAAAAGTTAGTCTTCAACAGCGTATTGCTTTGCCAGCTTCAACATATAACGGTAGCATAACTCAGGAGCATACTGATTCAAGTAAAGTAGGAGTAACTCCTTCTTGTTTGCAAGCCAGATATCCTTCTCCCTTGCAAATGCTGCTGACATAACTTTCTCTGCAACAAAGTCTACTTCTAGACCATCATCGGTATTACTATCATTACCTTTAAACGATTTATCCTTGGAGACTGTTACGGAATTATGAGCAATGTTAGTTCGAGTAGGTCCTAAAACAACTTGCAGAACGTCAATAGGATGTCCAGCTATGATCTGTTCAATACGGAATGAATCAAACCAACCCATAACGGCATGCTTGGCACCAGTGTAAGATGTTCGAACAGGACAACCAAACTTTCCAGAGATTGAGTTTGTGTTGATGATCATAGGAGGCGTACTCTTGACATCAATACTACTCTGCTTCTCCCAACTAGGTAGAAGGGCCTTCGTAAGAGCAACACACGATAAATAATCACTGATGATAGCGTTAGAAATAGAAGAGACATATATACATGATAAGAGTGAGGAATGTATGAAGGAACACAATGATGGATACCGCCATCATATACTTACACATCTGTCACAAACGAATCAACATCAAACGATGCCTTCCTTGCCATTGCTCGAGTGGATACACCTCCATTGTTGATTAGAATATCAACACGACCTTGATACATTGCTAGAGCTGTCTTTACTTTGGAAGGGATACTGGTATGATCGGCAAGATCAATAGATAAAACTTGTGCATCACTTGCTCCCAACTTGATACATTCAGTAGCCACATCTTCCAAGGCATCCTGCCTTCGTGAAGCTAGAATAAGTTTGACATTGTCATACTTTGATGATAAGTGTAACGCAAGAGCACGGCCCTATAATTATGTATCAGTTTGGTATAGAATCTCAAGGTTAGAGCAAAAGTAGGATACCGCACAACATACAAACATTGCAATAAGAAACTCACAATGCCAGACGAAGCACCTGTGATCAACACAACCTTGTTCGCAGATGCATCTCTCGGAGGTGTAGGAAGAAGAGCTGATGCAAAGTTTGTCTTCTTCTTGAGCGATACCAAAAGCTTGCCAATAGCAATGCACGAGAAGAGACTTGTTAAGCCTCCAATTGCAGCAAAGACAGTAGTGGTCTGTTGTGACCGTAAGAATGCTGGTAGAACTAGAGGAAGGAAGAGTAGACGGCTAAGGAGACGTGACCCTGGTGAAGAAGATGATGTTACGATATCATCCAACTTTGTTGAGTATAAGTCTGTCGAAGGCTTGCGGTATCCCAACTTCATATTCTTACTACTCAACTTGTTGTTCAATGTTTTAGTTGGTTGATAATGAGATGGAGAGAAAGCTGATGACGGAGATGAATGTAGAAACGCAACAAGAGATATGGGAAGGAAGAAGAGTAGATTCATGTTAGTATATCCTTAGATATGAAGTTGTTGTTGGTTGTTTGAATGAGAGATGAAAGAGGATTCCAAAACTCAATCAACAAACCAACTTACCGACCGACCAACAAAGTTTGTACCGGTATCCTGATGATTACTTCTTGGGGTAAAAAGGGCTTGTCCTCGTACTGGTATCCTAAAAGCACAGCAATAGCAACCAGTTAAGCTCATAATTTTCATCTTCGGATCGAGTATACATCTCTTCTAATACGTCTAACCTTCTATCCACCATGAGTCTACTTTACTTCCTTCCCCTAGCTCTTGCGGCTCTACTCCGTTCATCTTCTCCAACGACAGCGTTTTCTCCGTCTCCCTCACTAACAAAAGGCCATCGTAGCTTCGGCCTTGGCTATACAAATGATGTTGTGGTATCCATGCCACCCGAGACAGAGGCCGCATCCTTGACAAGTCCTGACATTACCATCGCCCCGAAAGAGGAGGAAGAGGATGATAATCAGTTTGACTGGTTCAACACCTGGCTTCCGTTAACGCCCGTCGAGTTCCTCAATCGCGAGAAGCCGATCCCTTTCAAAATACTTGGCATCGACATTGTTGTGTACAACGATGGCGAGGTTGTGGATGAGAGCGGAGAATCTATCGGATATGGTTCAAAGTTGGAACGGCCTAAGAACAGTCGTCGTTTAGATGGTACTTGGCGTGCTTTTGTTGATCGTTGTGTAAGTTCATCAAACTCATCTGTGTTGACTAGGATACCACCTCAACATACACTCATACTTATCATGTATAACATCTCACTTCTCTGCTTCTAAAGCCTCATCGTGCTGTACCATTGAGTGAAGGACGTGTGGAAGAAGACGGTACTCTCATGTGTTCATACCACGCTTGGCGTTGGGATGGCGAGGGTGAATTAGCACATGTTCCCCAAGCTCAGGATACCGAGCTCGAACGCCTCAAGAAGAATCCCAAGAGCAAGTGCAACTCTTTCCCCATCAAGGAGAAGAATGGACTGCTATGGGTATGGCCAAGTGCTGGATCTGATGCACGCATTCTCTCCGAGCTTACACCCGTAGCTGATATGCAGTTAGAGGGTCTTGTGGAGGTAGAAGATGAAAGCCGTATTGTTGGAGGATCATGGAGTTACCGCTACCTCCCCATTGGATGGGATTACTTCATTGAGAATATCATTGATCCTGCTCATACAGCTTCTGCTCATCACAGTGGTAGGTTTCTTGTTGTTCTTTCTCCTGTGTATCTTTTGTATATCACAACATGTAGCTATTTCGATATTCAACTGTGCATCTTCTAATGTTATATATTTTTGCACCTCTATTCTTGATAGTAACATCAAATAGGTACACTGAACCCAGGCCTCTATTTGCCAACAATACAAACGGCCTCTCCAAGGATGGCTTTGATGTTGAGTTCACTATGAACTTTAACGATAAGAATGATCCCAAGGATGGAGATGTTACGACGTTGGACAGGTTTGAAGCTCCTGGCGCATTGAGACTGTTCACCAAGGTTGGCGACGATGGTTCTTGTCACATTGGCGAGACATACACTTCACCCGCAAAGCCAGGCTGGTCCAACGTTATGATCCGCCAAACTGTCGTCAAGACCAAAGATGGAAAGGTACCCGTTACCGGCCGTCAGACTCGTGATGGTCAGATCAAGGTAAGTCTGATGATAACTACCAAATCTCTTCTTCAAATATTGAAGTGTGTATGCACTTATCATTGATTTATTCCTCCTTTCTTTATCTACAGGCTCACATGGTCAACTCCATTTTGCCCAAGTGGGTGGGACATATCTGGATGAACAAGTTTCTCAATCAGGATACTCTATTTGTGCATACCCAAGAAAGGAACTTTCACAACTCTGGAGGTAACTTATCGCTGTGATATTGTGTGAACTTGTATCATTACGTATATGCAATACTAACCGTCGAATCATTCTCATCTGATATCCATTCACAAAGAGTACACTACTGTCAAGGGCGAGAACGAAGAGAGCGACAAGTGGACCAACGCTGTCTTGCCCATGTCTGCCGACAAAGGCGTACTTCTCCTCCGCAAGTGGATTCAGAAGGTATCAGGAGGTCGTACCCCATTTGTCGGGGACTTGGAAATGTCTCCCGTTGACAACGAGGCTGTCTTTGATGTTTACAACTCACACACCAAGTACTGCACTTCTTGCATGGAAGCACTCACAAATCTCCGCAAGTTTCGGTCTGTCTCTTTCTCAATGGCCGCTGCTGTTGCAATTTGGAAGCCTGTCGTGCTTGGAACTTTAGGGACAGGAGCCATTGCATCTATCTTCGCCGGCTCTGCCTTGCTTGCTAACAAGATTATTGGTCTCATGATGAGGATGGAGTACAGTCACACTGAGAATGATTAAAGTTGTTGCCGTGTTATTACTCGTTGAAAAGTTTTGTATAGTCTGCCCTATTAGGTTTGATCATTGATATAGTGCTGTTGTTTATTAGGGTAGTAGCCACTTATTTACTCTAATTGCACATTGCACGTATACCAACACCGCATATTGTATAGTCATGCTTCTGAGTTTCATTTAGTTGTTCACTTCGTCAATCTCATCATCTATCAAACTTCCTCAAGGTCTTACTCGGTAACTAACTATTGTCATTAATTTGTTTACTCAATCGTTAGATGCTTCTTCATGAAATCTAATGTGTGCCTCCGAGCACGTGTTCCCATTTCTTCATCCTCTTGTATACCAAAGTGTCCTATACCATGCTCTCCTCCTTCATATATAGCTAATTCAATATTATTGCCATAGGCGCTATATTTGTCAGCCATGAACAAAGTATCGTCTAGTAAGGGATCTGCAGACCCAACCGATAGAAGTGCTGGTGGCATATGAGACAGATTAGCATATAATGGGCTAATTGATGGATGTTTTATTGACTGTTGTTGAGCTTTGGAGAAGTATAGATCATACATCCAAAGTAAATCATTACCGCATAATGGCACTGATGTATCGCCATCAGCATGAATAGATGGTGTCCCCGATAAGTCGAATACGCCATATACTAGATTGAGACATTTCCAAGTTATCAAGAAGCTTGGTTGCTCTTGGCAAGTTGTCGAAACATTCGGTGGTGGCAATGGTAATGATGGATGTAGCTTGGTATTATTGTTGTCTCTATCTCTTCTTCTTAGCATAGCAAGTAACAAGACATATGCTCCAGAACTTTCTCCACTAGCAAGGAAACACGGCTGTGCATTGAATTCTTCCACGCCCTTTGATTCTAACCATTCTATGGCAGTCAATACATCATTAACGGGGTTGAATGAGTTTGTATGTCTATTCGCTTGAGTAAATAAACTGTACTCGACACTCACAACTGCAACATTTAAAGACTGCGCCATTTCGAGGCATCGATGTGCTACTTGATGATATGAATCACCAAAGAGTAATCCGCCACCGTGACAATGAAGACATAGTCCATCTAGTTTCTTATCATTAGAGGAGATTTCTGGGTAGTATATTGTTACATCAACCTTACCCAAACCATTTGGTGAGTCAACTGTACGCGGCTCAATTCTCTTTCTATCTTCTTCTGTAACTCTTGTATTAAATTGTGATTTGTAAAAGTCTGCTTTAGATTGACGAACTGATTCCACAAATTCTCCAATACTTGAGGACTTCGAAGATAAGTAATGCAGTTTCTCCTCTGATGATGTGCGTGGACTTGATGTTGGTAAAGGGCATCTAGAAATGGCTGGTTGACTTGATAAGGCGAAATCTCGAGGAGTATTTTGATATTGACTGTGTAACCATATACGACCGTTTGTGTCAGTATCATCTTTGTTGTTGTGTTTATCCATCATCATCAATTTGGTGCATGTAAATGCTCGTCTATTAATATTTGGGTACTTTGTTAATGAAAGCAAATTGACGGAGCGCATTAAAGGACGGTATAGTATCATTGAAGGCTTCTTTTGCTATCAGTTGTTGTCTGTATTGGTACAGTAATCAAAATCAATATGGTGCTTAAGACGGTGCACCTTAAAAAAAATGACAATTGAATTATTGCAAAGTATAAATTATAACGACTCACACTATCCTTCTAAAAGTCTACCGCCTGACAATACTACTGCATTGATACTATAATATTAAACTGTACAATCTCCAATATGAAAATCAAAATATACAGTGGAGACCTCTCCCTTCTTCCTTCATTCACTTGGCATGGTTTATCAAAAAGGATACCGCTATCGTCTCCCAGCAGCCACTCATTGCAACAATAGGTATTCGCTTAATAGTTTATTTAGACAGGGCAATATATAATATATAGAATATACATTAACATTAGTAGCACTTCGTTGGGCAGTAGGAGGCAGATCGTCGTAGGATCTGGAAAGATACCTCTCTCTAACAATTATATCACATAATTACAATCTACTATCTACATAATCACAATCTCAATCAACACATAATCAAATAATAATTCAATATGGGTGTCCCAGCATTCTATCGTTGGCTATCGGAAAAGTATCCCAAAATAGTACAAGATGTATTAGAAGAACGTGTCCAATTAACAGGTAATGATGGATCAATTCGTGTACCCTTCGACGCCACTAAACCCAACCCCTCCGGACTCGAGGCTGATAATCTCTACATTGATATGAATGGTATTATCCATCCATGTTCACATCCCGAGAATGGTCCTCAACCTAAGAATGAACAAGAAATGTATGAAAATGTATGCTTGTATGTCGATCGATTAGTTCGGGCTGTGAGGCCACGTAAGTTATTACATTTAGCTATTGACGGCGTGGCGCCTCGAGCTAAGATGAATCAACAACGTTCAAGAAGATTTAGATCAGCACAGGAAGCACGGGAACGTGCAGAGACTGAAACTCAAGTACGCACAAGTTTAGAAGAGCAGGGTACATTCGTTCCTCCACCGAGTGAGGCACCTTGGGATTCAAATGTTATCACGCCCGGTACAAAGTTTATGATTGATTTATCAGAGTATTTACGATTTTATATCAGAAAACGTATTAAGGAAGATAAGGCATGGAAGAATATAAAGGTTATATTTAGTGATGCATCTGTACCCGGTGAGGGAGAACATAAAATTATGGCACATATCCGTCAACAACGTGGACAACCAGGATATAATCCAAATTTGGTACATGTTTTACACGGATTAGATGCTGATTTAATCATGCTTGCATTGGCAACACACGAGGCACACTTTTATATACTAAGAGAGGAGGTATTATTTGGACGAAAGTCAATGGAAGCCACAGAAAAACGAAGAGAGGAAACTGGATTTACAATGAAACAAAAGTTATTAGATGAGGCAGTGGGTGCCGTGGCTATGGAACTTCCCGAGAATGCCAATAAGCCACTACAGCGATTAAGTGTCCCTATATTGCGTGAATATCTTGCTAATGAATTTGCAACTGTTATGAATCCACCGTTCAAGGGCGAGGTTTCATTTGAGCGATTAATTGATGATGTTGTATTCATGTGTTTCTTTGTCGGTAATGATTTCCTTCCACATTTGCCTAGTTTGGATATCCGTGACGGTGCATTAGATTATCTATTTAATGTCTATCGACGCTTATTGCCTGGGTTGGGTGGATATTTAACTGATCATGGTGGCAAAGTTAATCTTGACCGTGTTGATGTCATCCTTGCCGAGGTGGGCGCGATTGAGGATTATGTATTTGAAATGAAACACAAGAATGAAGAGAATGAAAAGTCACGTCGAGCATATATGAATCGGAATAGAGGTAATAAGTTACCAGCTGGAGGAATTGCCAATGCACCCACACAAGCATTTCAAAAGATGGGCAAGGCTGCACGGATTGCTGCCGCATCAGGATCGAGTGGAGATGTCAAGCTACAAAAGGGACATGCAGCCAAGGAAGAATTACGTAAGAAGTTAAAGAGTAAGAGTAAACCAACGTCAGCAGAAGAGAATGCCAAGGTAGCAGATGCATTGAAACAGGCACTACTATCGAATGGTCCGAGTGAAGATGTGACAATGGGCGAGAAACAAGAGGATAATGAAGGCAAGTCATCTTCATCAAAACGAAAGGCATCTGAAATCTCATCAGACTCTAAATCAAAAGAAGCCCCTGACGAGGAGATGGAGTTTGAAGGAGGCAATAATGAGAATGTGGAAGTAGATGAGGCAGCTGTGGATGCAGCAAAGAAGAATCTAAAGGACAAAATAAAAGCTGTAGAAAGAGCAAAGTTAGATGATTACTCCAAGAATGTCAAGGATAACGTTAAACTGCATGAGCCTGGATGGAAGGATCGGTATTATACTGACAAATGTAAAGCCGATGATGTCAAGGAACATGGAGGTAGAGAACATCTATTTCGTTCCTATGTGATTGGTCTATGTTGGGTTATGAAGTACTATTATGTTGGTTGCCCCTCTTGGAAATGGTATTATCCGTTTCATTATGGTCCATTTGCAAGTGATTTACGAAATATTGAAAGGTTCCAGAAAGATTGTGATTCGTTCGAGTTAAACGAACCATTCAACCCCGTTGAGCAGCTACTTTCCGTATTGCCAGATGATAGTTCTCATGCAGTGCCTAAGGAGGCTCGTTGGTTGATGGGAGATCCGGAATCACCAATTATTGACTTTTACCCTACCGACGTTCCCTGTGATCCAAATGGGAAGGCCATGCCATGGCTGTGGGTTGTTCTACTCCCTTTTATTGATGAGGAACGAATGCTTGCTGCATTGTGAGTCTATTTAGTTGTTGTTTGACTATGATTTTCTCATCTGAACAACTTATCTCATTATTTCTTGATACTCTGTAGACATCCAACAATGAAGAAGTGGACACAGAAGGAATTGTTATGCAACAGTCGAGGTTTAGACGATGGATATGTCTTCCTCCATAAAGACCATCCCTTGAGCAAAGAAACCTTATTTGTCTTAAAATCTAAAGATGGTGAGTATACAAAGGATAAGTTTTGCCTTGCCGATAAAGATATATCCAAGTCATCATGCTTCTTTGGTTTCATCAGAAAACCACTAAGTAATGAGATTTACGATTTGGATGAAGACAGCACAGTACCGTTACCTGCATCATCAAGTAAGATCTCTCGTGTCTCTGAGGTATTCTCCGATCCTCTTGAACCGAACGAGACCATATGCTTTGCATTTACTGAGCCTTCTATCACAAGTCATAAGAGCGAGATTCTACCTGGTGCTAATCTCCCACCTTCTGTCTTGAATGATGATGATAGGCGTATCCGAAGGCCAAGACTCAACCGCGGTGGAGATACTATTGCCAACTTGGGTGGGAACAACAAGAGCCATAAGTCTGGATATGGTAGCATGAACATAAGCAGTTATGAAAGAAACTTGGCAATGCAGAACGGCAGAGGAAGACAGATGAATCAAGCAGGCACAAGGTCATGGGGATCGGCAGAACCAACACCAAAGCGTTTTAATGGTGGTGGCAATCAATACTCAGTTCCGCCTCCACAGCAAATGAATCGATGGCAACCACCTCCAGCTCAGAACTTTCAACAACCTCCTAACTTTCCTCCTCCACCACCACCTCAATGGCAACCTCCACCTGCACCTCCTCAACAACAATATCAGTATAATCAACAAGGCTATCAACAACCACAACAACAATATAATGCTGGAGCTTACAACCAGCAATCTATGCAAGCAATGACTGGCTACAATCCTCAACAACAACAATGGGGAGGTCAACCCCAGCAACACATTCGTTTCAATCAGGGACAACAACAGACTAATCAACAACGCCAAGGTGGGTTTTCGTTCAATCAGCAAGGACAGCAACGTCAACACCAAGCTCAACCCAACTATAATCATCGACAACAACAACAGCGGCAGCCGCCTCCACAGCAGCAACAACCTCAGACTGGAGGCAGGGCGAACCTGACCAATCTTCGTGCACAGCTAATGAGCACATTGAAAAAGAACAAGGGTGGAGGCAACTAGATATTCAATAGCATACGTGTGCATGTTTATGTACAAATCATCATGACATATAACTAAATCATGTATTGTGCAATTTTAAATTAGTGTAGTGTGCTTTTTGTTACACATACCTAGAAGTAGGGCTATTCTGAATGGATACACGGGGGTAATAGATTTGATCGGAGCATGATCAATAGTAGAGCAATCTAACAGGGGAAATCTATGTTTGAGTATTTAGCGGGGATGCAACACATTTAGATAAGGACACTAAAGTAGTATACGTCTTAGTGTTGATATTAATGATAGTTACTTGTATCCCTAGTTTTTGTAACCATTGCAGCATCAAAGATCCTATTGGTAGCAATCAGTTGTTCATCCTTGCTCGACAGCCACACCGTACTCTTCAGTAGCCAAAGACAGAACTACACCTCAATCGCCCCTGGCATAATTGACAATCTTGAGTTTTGCGACTGATAATAGATGAGCAAAGTGTTTACACAACTCTTCAGTCTCCTTCTTTTGTGTCTCTGCCTCTTTGTCTTTTTGTTGAAGAAGACCTTCTTTTTCTGTAATTTCTTCTCCGTGTTTTGATTTGAGTAACACGATCTCGTCCCTCAACGATGCTATTGTTCTTTCTCTCTCATTTATTTTATTCAACAGATCTTCTTTCATTGACTTATATTGGCGTGTCATGCTTTTCATCACATCCATGCTTGTCTCCTTCTCCTCTTTATTCTTCTCTTTTGTCTTAGCAAGTTTCAGACGTAGAGATTCGGCCTCTGCCAAAGCATCCGCTGTTGTCGTGGATCGTTGAGATAGTTGTATCTCTAATGCACTCGTCTGCGACTCGAGATATTTGATCTTGTCTTCAGGCTGTAAATCAATGCCATCGAGATTGTCATTGCTCTTCCCCTTCTTTGTTGATTTCTTCTTCGATTTAGGAGGCATTGTCACTACTTCGATATAAGGTCTACTATGTTTCAATGTATACTAATATATTTCATCAGGATGAAGTTGTGTCTGCCTATTAGCACTCCAACAACACTGAGTGTTCTGTGCTGACTCGAGACAGAGTGTTCTGTAAAAATGACATTTTCGTACCTCTTACATATAGTACCTAGAATATCATATATATGGTGTCATCTGTATTATTGATATTTATTATAATTAATGACGGTATAGGATAATATCTTAGAATCAGTATACCAAAGCATTGGTGTATATTTATATCATATTAATTATCATTACAAATGGATATTATATGATATTCAGGTTAGTTATCATTACATATATTCATGTCGATTTGTTGTCATTTTTTTATTCTTATATTATTATTGTTACGATAGTTGTTATAACCCAGATCACAATACATATCTATCACTTGGCGGCGTCTACATATGTCGATTCTCGTGGTAATATCGCATAGCAGGAGACAGTACCAGGGTTGGATGATAGTGATATGGTATGTGGCGGCGTAGCTTGATAACGATACTTCGATAGTAAAGTCACAATTTTAGGTTTTTAAACGGAAAAAATAAAGTTGTCATATCACTCTTCTATCATCTATACTACTCCTACACACCAATACAATCCTAATAAGACAATAAGCTAATAAATACCATGTCGTCCTCATCAGCAAAGCCTAGACTGATTCATGAGTAAGTCTTGTATTCAAACAATATATTATCATAAGATTCATTAGTTGCTTGAACCATATCTTATGTAATAATAATAAAGTTGATGTACTGTCATTTGTACTTGAGTGTTGACATCTATGGTTGATAATCAGAGTTGGTAGCTAACCTTTCAGTTTATTATCTTATTCAATATGCACATATCAATATACAACGTATATCACACACTACCATGTACAAAAAAATAACTACACACAAATAATAATACATATTATCAATATACAACGTATATCATCTCAGATCATTACACAACATTTCTCAATCCATACGATTCTTGGCGATTGGTGTCATTAGTCAAGCAATATTTATGACCGGTTACAACTTCTCGGTATTAACATTTGAGCGTAAGTGCTAGAAATGTGATAGCAGACACACTATCTCGTGACTTTCACCTTACAAACGAACAATGCTCCACTCAACCTCACCACCTCTTCTTCCCCAACAGCTATGGGATATCCACCTTCAACGATTTATGCAGTCTTTTACACGAGTTATATACCAGTTGGACATTTACTGCAATGTTTATTCGTTTTTGGTTGGCCAGCTGATTATCTACCATCATTAATGAGTAATGCACCAATCGGATTAACTGCAATGGCAATTGGTACAGCACTCACAGGATTCTTATCAAAGATCGAGTTCAATGCAGTTGCGGAAGATTGGATATCCTCGGCATTCGGCACACCAGTAAATGATCATTCAGAGGAAGAAGGGGAGTTTTATAGTTCTTTGATTGTCATGATTGTTACTGGGATTTGGTGCTATGTGCTTAGTCTCTATGTTAATGCAGCTCCCGAAGAGGGGAAGAAGCATGTCGAGAAGGATCCAGCCAAAGAGTTATAAAGTGTGTGATGCTTTGTTTAGTCAATTGGCAAGATATTATTAGTTTCCAGATGCTCTATTGAAACTAAACGTCGTTGTCAGAGGTTCCTTTAATGTTGTTCGTCTGCCGCGTTTACTTTGCCTCTGTTGTAAGAATCCCCATTTAATCTCGTCGAGTTTGATTTCTCGATGCATAATGTAGTAAACAAGGAACTCACAAATGTGAACAAAGGTCACATGCACCGGTACGACACGACGACCAGGTTCCATATTTTTTTGACACTCAGCAAGCATGACTGGACGTTTGTTATTCTTTTTCTCGGCCGCTTTCAGATGCAGATAGTAGCTACTAATGTTGCTGTTGTCTTCTTCGATATCTAATGCATCGATAATAGTTTTTAAAGCTTGTCGAGATTCACTTCCTTCCGTGAACCTCTCTTCGCCTGCGCTATTCTCAAGTAACACAATGGCAAATCTAACAACCGATAAAACGCTGCTGCCAAGTATTGCAAAGGTATCCAATGATTGCTTCATCTCCACACTGGGCTTTAAGATGAACAAGTTGTGGAGAATCTTAGCGTCATTAAAGTTATCGTTAGCTTCTTTGTAGCCGTCGATAAACGTCGCCCTTGCTGCGGCATGTAGGTTGTTTAGCTTTTGTATTGTATCTTTGTCACTATCCGCATTGTCGAGCATGAGTTGAAGGCAGTCACGAAAGAATCTCTTCTTGTCTTCCAGTAAATGTTTTAGGTTTGTAGGACAGTTTCCATATATGCCGGGAGGAATTGTTGCCATGAATAACGCCATGGCGATACCCACACAGTTTGATGCTATTCGATTAGCAGTAATGTCATTTACGCAACCCAAGCCCCAGTACACATCCAAGATAATCAGTCCAGATGTCATCACAAAGTAGGCTGGCCCCTTGAAGTATGAGAAACGTGTGATGTCAGATGAGGGAGTGAATAGGGAGTTGAGTGATTACAAAAATACACATGCGCATATAGGCTCACCCAAGCATAATCACTCTCGAGTCCAAACCTCGATCTGAATCCAGTTGGTAGACTCACATACGCAATGAAGGTATTTGTTATTGTCCACCATACACCAAGACCAATAGCATTATCATCGCCACAAGCTTTGATGGCAAGCCAACCACAGAAACCTCCGCCACAAGTACCGAGTAGTCTAAGAATTCCTTTCTTCCATGTACCTTCGACAGTTGATGTAGTAGAGAATGCATAAGCAATCAGATACCAACCACTAAAATGAGGGCCCAGAATCTCGTCTTGCGTCTTGAGTTCGAGGTTGGCAAATGCTGGCCAATAAAGCTGCATACATACAAGTGCTAAGAATCCAACTGCAAATTTCAAGGCCCAAATAAACTTGGGTAAATCATAATAAGGACGAATGAGGATCCGTTTCCAAGTCATGGGGGTAAATGCAGTCACAAAGCAAGAAAAGATAGCCAATATCAATCCCAAACCACCGCCCATAAGCCACGGCATGATTGAGCTTAATATTACCTTTCTTGCTGATGAATCAAAGTGCTTTCTCGTACGGTCTATTGGCCCCATCTCATTAATATATGCATTGTCTTTTCTTCGACTTTTACTGCATGGTGTTTGAGCCGAATAGGATCAAAAGGGAGGTTTGGGTTGCGATCAGGATCTTCACTGGATAGGGATGTGCTGTCTTCTGTTTTCGTCAACGTTTCTAGAGCTACAGCGCATCTTTCCAGCATATCAGCACTGTTCAAGTACAAATCTTTGAGGCCACCAATCTGCAATTCTTTTGCGCCAGCTTTACTAAATGCTCTCAGTGTTAAGGAGCTGAACATCTTCTGATTGATAGCATACGTCAGATCACTTAGCAACTTCACCAAGTCGACAGGAGCTGCACAGTGGCATAAGATGCGGTTCAATCTCGGTTCGTATATAGTTAATTTTGAAACACCTCCTGTAACAGTAATAGAGCCATCAGTAATGATTGCTTGGATCAAATCGTCCATATTCCGCTTCTTCTCGTCTTCACTATCAGTATTATTTGTTTCCTCCGCCACACTGCTAATTACATTTCCATTTTCATCATCTTCTGAATCACTCTTATCTTCTACATCATCACTAATATGATACTCAATAATTAAGCGAATAAACTCAGCATTATCCCTCAATATCTTGGGTAAAAGCTTTCTTGAATGTGCATCCCTTGCCGTTCTGGCTGGTGGAAGGACTCTAGCAGAACAGATACAAAGTGTTGCCCATAGCATACCAATCAATGTGTTTCGAAAGATAGCATTTGGGTTGGTCACCCCTGCTTCGGTCCACAAACTTGATACAAATGGTAGTCCAAATTCTTCTGCTGATTTTGCAAACGTCATGGTGTTAAGACTGATTAGCATGAGTAGAATAGGTGATGATGCGCCAGCAGGTGTAAATCTTAATCCAGCCAGCAATAGAGCCACAAAGAAGTAAACAATGATGTATATTAATACACCCTTGGTAGCGAGGGCAAGCAAGCCTGTTGTAATAACAAGACCTAGACAACTCCCCATTACCAAGCCAGGGAATATACCTGGAAGATGTATATCACGATTTATGATATGATGAAGAGAATTAGAACATGTGCTTTGACAGGTATTTCATAAGCGGACTTACCTGCCCCGATACTAAATAGTAGAGTTGGGAAAACCATTGTAAATGCTGATGCGAGCGTACCAATCGTAACAGTTTGAGATTGTGGAATAACATTTGGGAAGCTACCTAGCGTGATAACTGATGTGATAACGAAAGATATGCATAACCTTGACGTTACTGCAACTTGATCTGGGAGTTCTCTCATCATTACTTTCTTTTAACTGATGTTATAACGAACGATATACACAACCTTGACGTTACTGCAACTTGATCTGGGAGTTCTCTCATCATTACTATCTCTTTATTATAAATATGGTATGATAATAAGACAGTATCGTAGCTGCCAACATCAAGACTTCTCATACGTTTTTGCCGTACAAAAGTCGTATACCGGTATCCTCTCAATCTCTCTCTCAAATTTCACTAAGACAATTTTCACCATGATGCTGCGTCTTTAGGAGGCCGCTCCTCCAAAAGCACAATAGTTGATAATAAACTACTTTGGGTATGTCATAACGATGTATCATTGTATAATATCCGCCAGAGACATACACTGCAACTGCTTTAGTTATTACACAATCTATACATACATCAGCGAGTCCAAAAATGAGAGTAGTGATGATACATCGACCGGCCTACTCCAT
>Ga0214480_100021_pt1 | contig 51444 bp, 40 predicted proteins | sample M1_20Mar14CPVII9_3_FD_165042 | JGI IMG/M metagenome (GOLD analysis project Ga0214480, IMG submission 165042) | Marine eukaryotic communities from Monterey Bay, California, United States - M1_20Mar14CPVII9sort6BwellE17 | ecosystem: Environmental > Aquatic > Marine > Unclassified | place: USA... | reverse complement strand
TAATATGTACCGATGTTGCCAGTAGAGGATTGGATATCCCAAGTGTAGACTTGGTCATTAACTTTGATCTACCCGGACATGGTAAGGATTACATCCATCGAGTTGGAAGAACAGCTCGAGCAGGACGAAGTGGCAAAGCTGTTGCAATGGTTACACAATATGATGTTGAAGTATATCAAAGGTTAGAACATTTACTCGGACAGCGTTTACCAGAGTACAAGTTGGCAGAGGAAGAAGTTTTATTACTTCTTGAACGTGTTAATGAGGCACAAAGGTTAGCTACACGCGAATTGAAGGAACAGATTTCAACTCGGGATGGTAATCGCAAGTCTCGTAAAAGGGGAGGAAGGGATGCTGATGGAGACGGCGACGGCGAGAGTCGAATGAGGAATGAAATGAAGCGAGGGTTTTACGCTGGAGGTAGTGGTGGTAATGGTGGTGGATATCATAACCAACGAGGAAGTGGGCAAGCAAAGAAAAAGAAATATAGATAGATAGATTTGATTTGTAAACGTTTGTGAGTTGTATGAAACATAATCTCTTTATTAAATGTTTAAGCAAAAGTTCCCTTTTAAGCAAAAGTTCCCTGCATAGTGTTTGGTTCTTGTTGTGGAACTTGTTGTCTTCCTGCTGTACTACCAAACACACTCCCTAATCTTCCAAACAAACCAGGATTTCGAAGCATAGCATTCATTCCAGACTGTGCCCCATAGTTCATCCATTCATTCACCTTTTGTCTCTGATCAGCACTACATTTGTAGTAGCCATAGACATTGCTGCATGCCAATACCATTGCAGTGGCCAGGGTTACAAAGCAGTTAAACCTAAGAAACAAAATAGCCGATATGGAAAAGATTCCCCATAGCAAAGGTGACAAGTAAAGTACACCCCAAAAGAATTTGCTATCAAATGCATTTGATACCTTCCCTCCATCTGGTGCAGCACTTTCAAATATCCAACTCGTTGCACCAGACACCGGATCGACTTTGTTCCACCATCTCAATCCAACTAATAATCGTCCACTAATGTTTTTTACAACCCAAAAGTCAGCAGCCAACAATAATATGCAAATGACTGTTACCATTATATCTTCCATGCCAAATCTACTACCCATAATGTATATTGTTAATGCTAAACCCTTGAATAGTATATGAAATAGACAAGCAGTTGGATGACTTGATTTGGAGAATTGCAGTGCTGATGGTAATGTAGAAGTGCCGGGTGTATAGGAGGATGATTGTGATGGATCTGTAGGTGAAGATGTTGATTCTTCAGCACTTGCTATCATACCAGATAAAACACTATTAGTTTGCGGTGGTATCGGTACATTCTGTTGAACATTATAATCCACCGATGTGTTAAATTCTAAATCGTTACTCTGTTGCATCATTTTATTGCAAACTGTGATATTATCTCTTCTCTTACAAATAATAATAGGTTTGCAACACAATACGATTGTTAATAGATTGATAGCAGCCACTATTGTATATTGTATATAAGATTATTACCCTAAACTCTCAATTTACAATATGTTTGCAACACACTTATCAAATACACTTAATAACCCTTAGCTGTCTTCTTCCTGCTATGGTATTCCCTTTGTCTATTCGGCCTATTGTACAATAATACAATTCAATATCAAATAAAGCCCAAAGTCCAAAGCCAAAAGCATAGATAAATTTTCATGCACGAAACTCCGTTGGAAGATTTAGTTTTTGAGCCCGGTATCCTACTATATCTAGTTGATGATTGATGAAGTGAACTTATACGACCTCAATATCAACATTGGTATTGTTACGCGGCAGCTGCAGGCTTCTTGCCATCTATCTGATTCTAACAACCTAATAATAACATCTGTCCATCCTAAGATTATCAAAACAATAATTTCCCATTTAGTTATCAAAGACTCCCAATTACAATAAAGTGAGACAACAAAATGCAAATCAAAAATTAGCCGCCCACAACGTAATGAAACCCTTGATTTTCCCGTTTTACGTGCTTTCTTGTGATTGATTGGTATGGACAGAAAACCCTCTTATTGGGTAGTGATTTCTCGTATTTGGTGATAATATACAACTTTTCAGTCCAATTACATCAGTTACGAGAAAAGGCTCTGCATTACGTTGCGTAATGGCCCAAGATAGAGCTCTAGCCTTCTACGAAGCCTGGATACATTATTAGTTACACTCATTACATCAGTTGTTCACGTTCTTTTCTTTAGTTTGGTGTTGATCTGAGGTCTTGATTTTACGTTCTACTCTTTGAAACTCGAGATATAAAATTGATGCACATCTTGCGCAATATATCTTGTGCTCTATTCTATGGTAATTCGAGTAGTACAATATCCTGAGATAGGAATAATATATAAAGATACGCCAGTTGTGTTATAATTCAGCGTTAATTCGAGTACATAGTGCAATATCCGGAAATAGGAATATAATATTTAAAGATTCTCTGCTTATATTAGGTATTATAAGTGATACGATGATAGAACAAGCTGATACTGATGATACTGATATTGAGCAGCAGCATAATGTGTCCTTTCAACAAAATGATGAAGTAGATGATGCATCAGATGGTAATAATAATGATACTACTGATATCAATAATGACGATAAAGAAGATGATGTGGATAACAAACCATTAGAACCACTATATCATTCTACCAGATTAAAAGGATATACAACACTACTCGTATCAGCATTATACAACTACCTTGCTGCGGCTGATAAGCATAATGAAAATAAGAGCTTGGCAGAGACTTTAGAGAGTAAGTTTACAAATCTTTGCATAAGTTTAGATGATATGGGAAATCTGGTAGAAAGAGATTATACAAATATTTCTAGATTGAGGTATGCCATGGCTTGCAGTATGATAACAATGTGAGTAGTTATTTGTATGATATGAAGAATGAAGATTAACATACCTTTTGCATTATTTATACTCATACTCTCATCTAATACGTGTATATTTGCAGCATCATCACAGTTATTATACTGCTATGTCACTTTGATTTCTGTACTCCAATGAGAAAGACTGTTTGGCCAAAGGCATTTGGCCCTCACGGCAAAGTTGAGTTATGGATATTACTCTTCTTCACATTCTTTTGGTGTATATCAGTATGGTTTAACACAACGATAAGAGGACCTGGAGGTGAAGGAAAGGAACAATATAATCTATACTTTTCAAGTTGGCTATGCCTCTGGGCATCAATGTGGACTTTGGAAAGATGGTGTACATGTACAGGTCGAGCCTCGTTTGAAAGATTTGTCAAAAGCTGGCCTAACAGATGTCCAATGTGGATTATTACCTTCATTTGGAGTTTTGCAGACTTTCTCTTCGTGTTAGACACATTCAGAAACTGGGAAGAGGGAGCGCAATATGCCCCATATGTGCTCAAACTGTACAGTGATGTGAAACAAGCAGAGTGGACTCTTCTATTCTTCGTCACATGCCTTACTTTTGTTTCATCCTTTGCATGGGTATTAGCTGAGATCTTTCGAGAGAATGTCAACAATGTGGATAATGTGAAGAGTGATGTTGAGTAAGTGATGTTTGTATCTCATCACTCTCTATCCAACTTGATCAGTCTAACATCTTGCTCTTGAAATCTCGATAGATTCTTCGTCGAAGGTATCTTCATTCATATAATTGCTTTCCTTTGGATAATAACGGTATGTATTACAACGATGCCGGGAGGAGCAGCATCGTTACTTGGCAATCTGTATTTCACAACATGGAGTACGCTATTTGCTGTAGTGGGTACACTTATTTGGTTTGTAAGAGATTGGAGGCACATGATATTAGGAAGGATACAAGAGAAGCAGGACGAATATGATATGGTCAAGAAAGGTCTCCGATTAAGGGAAGAGGAGAGGAGAGCAAGGATAAAAGAACAGGAGAGAAAAGATAGAATGGCATCTCGAATGTCAGGAGACGATGATAGCTCAGCAGAAGAAGAGGAGGTACTTTGTGAGGATGACCCTTGTATTGATGACGACATCACAATATCAATCTCTAGTGGGGTATGGCACGGCCATGCATCACTAACACCAAGTCTTAAATCTGGGGAAGCCAAAGAAACTCCTGTTGACGATTCAGGTACCACAGCAAGTGGCCTGTTTATGTCGGCGCTTAGCTATTTCTACACACCAAGTGATGATCAGCCAGAGGCCAGATGATAATGATGATGATGCAAAGTAGAGTACATTATGAACTAATGTTGTATAAAATGTTGTAAAGTAACAAAACAGTATATCAATGAAACGATATCGTTTGAAGATCCTAACTCATTCATCATTAGATACGTTAAACAACTCAATACACTCTCCGTCAAAGATTGGAGGCTTTTGACTTCTCAAAAAGATCACACCCCACATGAATGCTGTGAACCAAATTGAGGTATACTGATTTGGTTGATACTTTCGTATAACAATTGCATGAGGGACAGGCAGTAAGCCAACCATTGTTATGTCTTTAAACACCTCTAAGATCTCTTTCTCGTCCACAACTCCATTCTTACGCTGACACATATCATCTACTACAGGAACAAGATGTTGTAGAAGACGACTGACAGTTTCTAATGGCAGGGTAGATTTGAGCTCTGTCATCCATTCTTCTGTCGGTACAAACCTCCCTGTGGACTTCTTCAAAGAGTCCTTATCTGTCGTTGTTGCTGTTTCAGTAACTGGAACGCCTGTCTCGTCTACATCTTGCATTGATATTGCAGCTACCTCGGCAGCTCGATCTTCCATCTCTGCGTCAAAGTTTGTGTTCTTGGCCGAGTCAGGAAATGCCGTGTTGCATTGATTGAATGCATTGGGCAAAGTTAAATTGACCAAGCTCTCAAAGGAGTCTTTTCGTCTCACAATGGCATAAACAAGGTGTTGATTACCATTGTACTGATACTGAATGATATTATTGAATACTTCAATCAAAAGCTTCAAGTTCTGGTATGCTCTTTCACTTGAATACAAAAACTTTGGCGAGGAGAAGAGTTCAAATAGATTTACTAACTTCACCGAGGCGACCAAACTCATTGATCTCCAATAGGGACTAAAGTTGCAGACAATTGTGAGGAAACAAGAATATAGAGGCACTAGCCTCTGAGATCCATTAACCATAATCTTGTGCAATGTAATACTAACCAAATCAGCATGACTACCCGAGAAGAGTGGCAAATCACATGGTAGTTTGGTCTTGAATTGTCGATTCAAACTAATACCAAAGCTCCTTTCACCAGATAGTTTCAATAAAATGAAGGTACATATGTGTATCAGACCTACTTGTGAGGCATCCTTCCTTGACACATACATCAAGTAACATATTGGAACAACAAGTTCACACACATCACATCTCGTGAGTATAAAGTCTAAGAATAATGGATTCTCTTCTCTGTGAATATGGGAAGATAACGTTGGAGTTAGAGGGAATCGCATTCTCACATAGTACAAAGACATGTCAAAAGTGTACTCACAGTGTCTTCCAAAGTAATATCAATAGCTCTTGATGACATTCCAATCTAGCTTGAGACGTGGGCAACAGTTTGCTCTTGCTCTCGAACATATTTCTGAGTAATCTGACAAATCCTCTATATAATGTATTCAAATCCTTTCCACTATCAATTCGCGCAAGCAGAGTCCTAAAGATGTTAAAGCCGACCTTATCTGCCTCTGATGATTTCACAACTGGCTCACCTCTCTTATTCTCAAATGGTACAGGATCTCCAGATGAACCACAATCTAATAAAACACACAATATCTGTGCACTCAATTCAACAAGCTGCATATGTGTGTCAGTAAACTGACTAGCCATCCCTCCAAAGGATGCATTTCTCGGATCATATGATATGACTGTATTTAGCAATGAGTAAAATAGACAAGGAGCATTTGGTGAATCTGCCGCGACTGCTACCGCCATCCAACGAGATGCCAAAGGATTGTATTCATCAGCCGATGTGAATAGTGGATCAGAACACGTTGCTAGAAGTAAACGAAGTACCTCAATACGATTCTTATCATATTTGCGTGTATATGCTGCCTCTGGATTGAGCTTCATTGATGGTTGTATGGCACCAGATTGTTTATTCTTCTTTCCGTTGGTTGCAGTGGCTGCTCGGCTACCAACATGGCAAATACCATCGACCGTGAATCCAACTCCTGGTGCCCAAACAATGCCCACTGGACGAGGTGTTAATCTAATTCCCTTTCTGATTCGTCGAGGCTTGTTTATCAGCCCCGCATCTACTTTTTCATCACTCTCTATTCCGTTTTCTCTTTGATCTACTTCCTCATCAGATTGTTCATCGTCAGATTGATCATCATATGTGTCATCCTCTTCATAGAATTCACATGTAAACTGTGGCAAGAAGAGCATGTGCATAGCTGCATGAACAACTAATAAGGCTAATGGCTCATTGTCATCTTCCGTATCATCACCTTCTACTACTTCTTCTTCTTCCTCCTCTACCTCAACTTGGTTAGTATCAGTGATAGTAGTGATACTTTCATCCTTTTCACTACCACTCTCATACAATTCATATCCAGCGTTAATACTGGATGATATATCATCATCTTTTCTTTTACTATCTTCTTCTACTTCTTCCTTACTATTCTCTATGATTTCCGACGGTATTTGAGGCTCTTTTTCCTGTTCATTATCGTTTTTATTATTCTCGGTTTCTTCTAATGAAGTACTTTTGTCAGCATCTTCATCAATTGAGGCGGGATCTTCTTCTTCTATTTTGTCGTTCTCATCAATATCTATATCTCTATCTTCCATACCACTTCCACCCCAGCATAACATCTCAACATTAGAATCATTCTCACCTAATTCATCATTACCGCCCTTTTCTAATAAAAATGGTACAATTCTAGTTAATACTCGTACACAATTCAATGCCTGATCAAAGTATATAGTATACGGCGTCTCCACAATTTGACATAATTGTGCCGTGGCCTGTGTAAACAGTGTTGCCAAATTATCAAATTTGTCGTCACGCAATAATCGAGCATTAGATGGTGTTAGTAATTCAAATACTTCCTCAGATGATGATGGTGTCTTCCACAGTTCATCCCAGAATTCTGTATCTGTTGATGATATATCTTTCGTTGTTAGTGATGTTAGCGACTCTTTGAACTTTATCTTAGATGCTGATGCTCCCATTATTGACCAGTATGTGTGTCGTATAATATTATATTATATAAGAGATAGCATAAACCTTTTTCATAGATCACAATCAGCCCTATTTGTTGTTTGCTTGAAAAGCAGACACTTAATCAGCTAATCTGAAGCACTACCGATTAAAGGACAATCAAAGAAGTGGTTACACAATACGACGCCTAACCTCTGTGCTATTGCCTTCCCTCCCTGGTATAATATTTCCTGCTCTGCTCCTTCAGTAATCAGTAATGTGAGTTGAAAACTAAAGAAACTCCTTTCGAAGATAAAGATACCGTTTCATAGGGCCATGACCATCTAAATAGTACACTCAAAAGAACACACAGCATAGCATTAGTATAGTGAGCTATTGAAGACTGCCGACTACAGGTGATAGTAATAGAACTATGAAACAGCCTCCATGTCAACTTAATAATCAAGAGAAAAGATACCGCAAAGGAGAAAAGCAGATTTATTTGTGTTTGTCATTGTTTGGGTCGAATAGGAGTTGCAAGCGGCAGGAACTTTTAGAGAGGATAAGAAGGTGGTATACATTATTAATTCGATATTATTGTATTATTGTATTTTGCGGCAAATTGTTTGATTGTATATACGAGCTTAAGAGATATACAATTTTCAATTATTGTCCACTGTATTGCAATAAGTAACCTTCAAGTTAAACTTCAAGTTAATACAATACTATGTTACCAACTGCCCGATCAAATAGTGGAAGTGACAGATCTTCTCCAGTTAATAATAGTGACAATGTACCCATGGATGATATACTCCAACCATCTACATCGGTACCACAGACACCTAAAACACCAAAGTCCAATAAATCTAAGTTACTCAACAGTCTTACTAAATCCATTGGAAGTAAAACACCACCCCGTAAAATGGGGCTAATGCGAAGTCCTAGTAGTAGTAAACAACAACCCCCAGCTATGAATAAGGAAATAAGTGGTGAGGTACATTCAGGTGATACACTTGAGAATTATGTATTGCCACATACTTTACGTATGGATACAGTGGATGTTAATGCTGCTCAGGGTGGTATGGAGGTTATTAAAGTTTCAAAGGTGAGTCATATTTGAAGTATATTCTATTGTATTGTTTGTTTGATGAAGTAAGGTTTATCTTTGTTCATTTGAGAATATATCTTTGTCTTGTTTATCCCCACACGAATGTTGTTTATCCCCACACGAATGTCTCATATTATGCATTCCTCTCTCATTCTCTTTCAGAATGGAAAGCAGCAATCCCGAAGATTAGGGATAGCACCGAATAATCGTGCCATATACATTACTACACATAAACATACAGCCATATTGGGGTTGTTGAAACAAGGGCCTGATGAGAATGGACCAGTGAAGGAAGTTGATTTAAGTAGAGTCGTTCGGATGCAATTAGGACAACAGTCTAGACGATTTGTTAAGGCACGGTGAGTTTATGATGCCAATTTGGTTAGTTGATGTTGAAATTATTTGATACTCACTCATTTATCTTTCTGATATCATAGAAGCAAGCAATTTGCAGATACTGCCACCACACCTCAATCACTTAGTATCATCTATCGCAAAGCAGCCAATTCAACCAAAGATAAATTAGTTAAAACAATAAAGAGTAAGGGCAGTTCTACATCACAATTTGTCATGGATGCTGGTGAAGATTCACTCGACTTGATCATACCAAACAAAACAGACTTTGATGCATTAACACGAACATTGGAAGACTTGTTAGCATTCTATCAAGAAGAGGAACCTTGTGCCAATCCTGATTATGCATTCATACAATATCATTTAGTTGAGATGGGTAAAAGTTTAGGTGAGGGCTGTTTAGTTAGTTGTTCTGATTGGGTTGCATTGTGCAAACGATGGAATGCTCCCGTGAACAAGGCAGAGGCAACATCCATGTATCGTACGTTTTGTGAAAAGTTGGCTATATCTAATACACAAGCGGATGGGCTGCAAATGTTCGAGGTAGTACGCTTATTAGAAATATTACGACAAAGAGGATTAAATATGGCAATTGGAAGTGCTCAAGGGAAAGAAGGAGAAGATCCACGCAAACGTCTCTTTCAAAAGATTGCTCAAAGTAAATCAGATGGCTCTAAAGCTATATCAGCTCAGGATTTCTTAGCCTTTCTATATGAAAAACAGAAGGAAACTGATATGATATTAGATGATGTGAAGGACTTATTCTACCAATTAAATGGACATCGTGTGTCTCCACAGTTGGAGGATGCTTTATCAGCTGTATCCCAAAGGCAATCTTCAACTCAAGAGGCTGTATCATGGGAAAGAGAGTATATTACTTGGGATGCATTTGGACGTTACTTGTTGTTAGATTCGAATGATGTCTTTAATCCAGAACGAGCAGTTACAACTGTTAGGTGAGTTAAACTTGACTTTGTTGTTAGCGTGCATATCTCCATCTCATATGCATAAACATCTTTTTGCAGTGCTATGAATGAGCCATTGAACAACTATTGGATCAACACAAGTCATGATACCTACCTTAGACGACTGAAACAAGAAAAAGGAGCAGATCAAAAACATTACGGGAAAACGGATTTGCAATCCTATACCTTGGCCTTGTACCGAGGTGCTAGAGCAATCGAGTTGGATGTTTGGGATGCACCTTTGGGAGGAGGTACTGAACCACAAGTTCGATTTGGAGTTACAGACTTTTCGGGCAAGGGGTCTGCAAATAAGTCAAGTAGCGGCAATAGTTTAGCTTTTTCGGATGTCATCCTTACAATCAGTTACTTCCTCCAATCAGAACCAGAATCTCTCCCTGTTATTCTACTGATTGAGAACCATTGTTCACTTCCATTTCAACAAAAGATGGCAAAGCACATTGAGAAGATTCTCGGAAAGCAGAACCTATTGTATAGACCTGATACATCAGCAAAAGAAAGTGATTCACTACCCAGTCCATTGCAATTGAGAGGCAAGGTTGTTATAAAGAGTAAAATACCGGAGAAGATATTGGGTCATTCAGTTGTCTTGAATGATGACTTTGATGATGAAAATAGAGATGCAACACCGCCTTTATATGAAGATTATGATTCGGAAGATGATATAAAAGAGCATGTGGTTAGTTTCAACTCCAAGGGAAGTATCAAGTCGCCTACCCCAACAAAACTTACAGGAGAAGCTCTTTATCAGACTGCCAGGACAGAATCAATGGAAGCTAATACTGCTGCAAAAGACGCTAATGATGAGTATGAGGACATTAAGCATCGTGCCCAACAATCACAAAATCATGCGGATGCATTACTTAGAGATATCTCCATGACTTATGAAGAATTGAAGAAGAAGCGAGAGGAAGGCCTTGATAGTTTAGCCGAGGAAGGTACAGAAGTGGAGTATACGGATGGTGTAAGTAAAGTGAAAGAAACAGCTGATCATGCTATTGAAATCGCCAAAGCATTTGCCGAGTCTGTGGAGGAATCTCGATTACTAGCCCTAGCGGCCACTACTGAAGCTCGGAGCGAGACAGAGTTATTTGATATTGCAAGGGAGGATCTCACTGATAAAGAAGCAAACCTTGCTGAAGCCAACGAGGAGTTACAAGAGGTGAAGAAGATGAACAGTGATCTAATTGACGCTGCCGAGAGATCATTAGCTGAGGCTAGAATCAACCGTGAGTATGCCGAGAATGCTGAAAGACGTGTCACGGCAGTACGGGGTCTGTTAGATAGATCACATAACCAAGCCGTATCATCTGAGACTGTTGCCGGAACAGCCGATGCCGAGGCTAATATCAGTGAGCAACGAGCGAGTGATGCAGAAGCCCGTGCCGAGAAGGCCCGTATAAACTCAGAAAATGAAAGGATTAAGGCGGAAAAGGAAACTAAGTTGGAAGACGATATTGAGGCTCAGTTAATTGAAGCACAAAAGAAACTCAAAGAGGTTAAGAGTGCAGTTAATGCAGCCCGTGAACGAGCCGACGACGCAGTTGGTAAGGCAGATAAATTGACGGATGAGATCCGAGATGCCAAAGCTATGGGGTATGATGATGAGATGTCGGTCGCAGAATCATCCATTATTGCCGATCAAAAGAGTAAGGAGCGCAGAGGATTCATCGGTGAAATGGAGAAAGCTTTGACGGACAAGGTAAGCTCTTTTATATCATTACTTATGTGAATATCCACAGTCAACTCTAACCTCTTTAATTTCCGTCCACACAAACTTCAGCTTGGGCATGAGTCAAATACTCGAAAGTTGGAGAACAAGATTGATGACTTGCAAAGGAAGGCAACAATGCAAGCCAAGGTTGCTGCATCGGCCAGAAGACAAGCAGATCATAGTATGTCAATTGCTGATCAACTGGAGGAACATGCTCTTGAAGAACGCGAGGCGGCGAATCTTAGACAAGCAGCTCGTGTCAAGGCCAAGAGGGGTGTTGAAAGTAGTGACGCTGTTCTTACAAGCACAGAAGCTCAACTAACAGAGGCGGAAAAGGCAGCTGTTGAAGCGAATGAACTTGCTGTGGCCAGTCGGCACAAGGCAGAACAATTGTCACGAGAAGGTGAAAAGGTACAAGATGTTTCACCACTTGAAGCATTTGTGAGGCTTGCTCAGGAAGATCGAGATGCTGCTTATTCTAATTATGAGAGTGCCAAGGATGCTAAAGAGAAAGCACTAGAACAAGCTGCAAGAGCCAAGCAAGTGCATGAAACGAATTGTATAAATCTATCAAATCTCGAGAGAGATGCCATGGCTGAGCTTCTCCATAAAGAGAGTGCTCAGCAGGCAGAGCTATTGGCTATTACTGCATGTGAGAATGCTTTGGCGCTTAGTGATCAAGTTGTGGTTTTGGAGAAGAAGTATCATGAGGCAAAAGCCTTGGCTGCTGAGAAGACAGGTGCCCTTGCGATTGCTTATCGATATAAAGAAAAGAAGAAACGAGTCCAGCCAATTGCTGCATCATTGGCTAAATTGACATTACTGTCAAGTTCGAAATACAGGAATTGGGAGAAGAGTTTTGCACTACCCAACTGTACATTGCACAGTATTCCAGATTCAAATGTCATTACTAGAGCCGAAAAGGGAAAGGAGGAATGGGAACAATGGGTCTCGTTTAATAAGAACCACTTCTCACGAACATACCCCCAATCCGCTTCTCGTAATTACAATCCATTACTCCCTTGGGCTATGGGATGCCAGTTCGTTTCTATGAACTTTATTCGAAATAAGTTTATACTTTTGAATGATGGAAGATTTCGAGAGAATGGCAACAGCGGGTATGTTCTCAAGCCAGAATATCTCTGCAACAGTACATCCTCTGCTGATGATGGTGCACTTACAGTAGATGCCTTGAATTGTACAACCCCGAGGAAGATTAGTATTAGAATATTGAGTGGTCTTTATCTACCCAAATCGGCAGAGAAGAAGTCCTCGACCACAATCAATCCGTTTGTACGGGTCACTTTATATGATGCATCCCCTGCCTCATTGCTGCCATCACCTGTATTCAAGACGCAAGTAGTTGACGGCAATGGCCTTAATCCAGTTTGGGACTCTCATGAAGCAGCAAGCTTCTCCTGTTTGAATCCAAGTGTAGGCATGTTACTCTTCTGTGTATATGACCACTGCAATGATACAAAGACTGATCTATTCATTGGGTCGTCAGCCATGCCTGTATCATGTCTCAGGGAAGGATATCGATGTGTATCTTTGGTCGACTCCAATAATGCAAGTAGCGGAGCAATGAAGCATGCATCACTGTTCATTAAGGTCAAGATAGATACATGATAATCTTAACGGTTGAACATTATATGTATCTATTAGTTATTTGTAGATGTGGGTGATAGTCCAGGGAATGAATGGATCTGGGCCCCACCTGCGACGTTCTTAACTGACACACCAATCTTATTTCTACCTCTCTCGTCATCTGGGACATTGCCAAAGTACTTGATATATATGTTATCATATGATCCACTGTACTCAATCGCATCCCTCAACGACCAAGAGAATTCACTTCCAAAGATTGGCGTTAACGGTATCGATACTGGCTGGCCTCTGTCAATCTCTTCCTGTGCTTCAATAGTCTGAGAAAGATGAGGCGTTAGTTATGCTGCAAGTTGGCTAAGATCTCTTATAAGTATGAGGACTCACCGATATTACTACAGCATTCACGAATGAAGTAAACAATGTATCGCCGCGTGTTGCTATTGAATAGAAGCTTACATCGTCACTGAGATCATAGAAGATTAGGAATGTTGAATTGGTAAATCATGCGAGAGAAATAAGTAAGAACAGACTCACCCTGCAGGTTCATCTCCGTAATAGTATGGCGTTGAAAAAGAAAACCCCGATGACAATGGTTCCGTTGAGAGAGGGCTGTCAAAGTCGTATACTTTCTTTATCTGTGCACCTGCAATAACATCTACAGTCCCATTGTTTAATGCTCTGTAGGCACTACCTTCATCTTCTGTATAGGTATATATTTCGACGGCATCTTCGTTGCCATTAAACAAGGCCGCAGATAATGTCCGGCAGTACTCAACATTCATCCCAGTCAATTCTTTACTTTCTAAAACATCTTGAGTAAAGTTCACTGGAACGACAACTCCACAATTCAATATACCTTGATCTCTGATATCACAAAGTAGACATGTTTCGTCATCATTCATTGTTAGCTCGGTATCTTCATTGTCCAGCTCGCCAAAAGGAATTGCGTACAGCATACCTGCAGTGCCATTGTTGATATTATTCAACCCACGATTTTGTTTCGGTGATCCCAAGACTTGTTCGTAATTCCCCACGCAATATATGGCATTAAGGTAGTTCAACTCTGATGCATCAATCATCATATCAGGGCTCGCAACATCACAGAGTGTTGAATTCTTGGTGATACCCTGCTCTTCTCCATAGAAGAGAGCTTGTATAACCCAATTGACAACATCACTGAACTCTTTATCGTCTTTACGAGTAGCTACGGATAGTGGTTCCTTGGTTTTGAGCAACTCTCCGACAGTGTAATTCTTGTCTTTGAAACCGTCTTCTTTTAATGTTGCATATAATATCAAACGATCAGATGACATGACATTACATGTGCTATTTAAGAAAGCTTCTTCCTTCTCATCTTTTGAATATACTGTCACAATGAAGTCAGAAGGGAAGAAACTGCTAACGTAGTCATAACCATTAGTTCCTTCCGTTATACAAATAAGAAGAGACGCACACTCGTCATAGCGCTTTCTCTCCTCAGCACATGTAACTAGTGTTTCGTTGCCTAGATAACTCACTCCGTCATAAAAATATGGACTTACTCAGATCGGACCATCAAAGTTAGTTTGGGCACTGTAATGATCTCACTAAGCAAGTAATGTCAACTCACCTACTAAATGAATATCCCACCCCGGTTGTTCTTTCTCTAATTTCTCTCTCTAAGGGAATTAGAAGTTAATTCCACACAATGGTCACAAGCATATCCAAGAAGAGAGGGAGGTATGGGGGTTAGCATTTGTTAGTGGAATTGCAAAACCATATCTATGCACAAAGTAACTCAATCCACGGCCAAGTGAGTATATCGTCTTTACAAACATTCATCACTGGCTTCACAATCAGAACATAGAATGCCCAGATCAAAGGGTGGGTTGTGACCATTGTGCACAATTAACTTCTACTTACCTAATGTATGTGACACCCTGCTCATTAGCACATCAGCCGATCTATCTTGTAGTTTTGGAAAACTATCAGTACCTGATGTTTCAACTAACTCCACTGTATCAGAAAAACTGTCTGTATCTCCGAATATAACCGAAGCAATAGCTGCACACTGTTGTAATTATAACTTGGCTGATGAGTATACATTGATTGCAACAAGAGAAAATGAGTGTAAAGAGAAGAAGATTCAAACAACTCACCAAGTTTAGAGCAAATCTGCTTTGTCTATTCTCAACATCAAATGTGCTATTGAGTCTTCCTCCTAAGGCACTAACATCTGCATATGCTTGTTTACCCACTCCACATTGAAGATATCCTCTTTCTATTACTTGTTTAAGTGTCGGAGCTGTATCATAACTTGGAGGAGATGACGGGTACATTGATGGTGCACTGACAGACAAAGCATTATCTTCTTTCGTGTTTTTGATCATAATTACAGTTAATAAAACGGCAAGTAACACCAACCCCAAACTCAAGATTAATACAAATCTCTTCCATCTTTGTTGCCAGTAGCTAATTGGTTGTGCCTCATACACTTCCCCATTGTCTTCTACCAGTGTAGCCTCTACTAACGACCCTGTATAAGGGGTAAATATAGCAGCAACAGATTGTACTAAAGAAGTTCTTCTCATTGAACTTCTCCTCACCTCTGTTTCCTGCTGATTATCTCCAACAGCAACATCACCACTACCATCATTCTCTCGTTCTTGTCTTCGGCGGTTCCTCCTTTCCTCCCTCAACCGTCTTCGAGATGGACGGTCTAATCCAAGAAAGAACCTTCTATTTAGTTGTGGAGCTTGTCCATCTACGTCTGTAACGCCGACTTCTATTTTTGTACCACTAGCTGAGAATCGTTGTTTCTTTGTACTGATAGTTTCATTATTTATATCCTCATCGTTAGTATTGATATTGTTTATATTATCATCTCCGTCAGTATTAGTATCATCATCTACAATTGCAATTGCAGTATCAGTCTGTGTAGATACAGATATTGAGCAGGGGTTTACCTCTTCATCAGCCATTCTCTATTGTACTATTATTAATTACGATATTTGTGCATAAGATGTGTACTTTTTTGCAATACTCTATTTCGTATATCGTTATGTCATTAAACACCAGCTAATCATCACCAGAGTACTAACAATCAAAAGAACGTCCAGATCTGGATCAGTTTATAATACCCTATAATGTAGATCCGTATGATGAATGATGATATCAAGCCCCCAATAATTATTGATTATATATATATTAAATCTTCAACTACGAAAGTGTAGAAAAGATAGGTCTCCCTCAATGCCTATAATCAGTGTTAAAAAAAATAGCTAAGTACAAATGACAGCATTCAATTTAAGATCAGTTACATCTAGTCAGAATACCATGCCATAGATCTACAAACTCATAACTGATTCTTGTTCATGTGATTGAACTGCCTTTAACAGAGTGCCACTCATCATACAAAGTGCATCAATCTTCTGAGTCATATCATCATCTTTCAAAGAGTCAGACATGCCTTGAACTCGCATTATCAATGAATGTGTTGCAATCAAGGAAGCCGTGGCATATTCATCCTGTGGTATTTGTGCAACCACTTCTCGTATCCATCGACTAGCATCGGCATCAAGAAGACTTAAGACACCTCTGTAATTCTGTGTTTGCTTCAGCTTTTGAATGGTGGCATGAAGTCGAACGATTACAATTTCAACAGTTCTTTCTACAAACATTTCCTTGTCTAAAGAAGAGATACTCGAACCCAATAGATCATTGATACTTGCATCTTTTCCAAATTTGATCATTTGAAGAAGATACTGTGTCCTGACATAACTGTTACTTATACCCAAACTTTTACCAAACAGGTCAACGTCTTGAATGACTGAAAAGCTGCCAACTACCGGACTTGAGGATTCCACAGCCTTGTCATGGATAGCCTTGTCTAGTAGTTCTTGTTGTTCAGGTGATCCTTTCGGAAGGGACATTTCAGAAAGTAAGGACCCGACTAAGAAGAGATTCTCTTCTTGAACAGGGGAGCTGCCCGTAAGTTCATACGAAAATAAGACCATGTGATGTAACTCAACAGAAGATAGCTGTACGTTACGGAGTCTCTTGACCAACATGTTGAGAACACAGCACTCTCGGAGTTCTGGCCACATTCCATTTGATTCATACTCGTTGTCTTCATTGGGTACTTTACTTGCACATTCAATGATCATCGATAAGATGAGTTTGACGGCGTTTATGAATTCACCCAGCCAGACTCTATCTTCAATCAAAGGAAGAACAACTTCCTCGCTCAGCTCGTGTTCCTCAAATCCAAACAACATGGCTCTACACACTGGTCTAAGTTGTGATTGGTATATCTCAACCAGTGTGGCTAGACTGAATACCTCAACACGATCCACAAGAATTTGGAGCGTCGTTATAGTGCGGCTGAGGAGATGTATACTCTGCGGTGACTTACCCCACATACTCGATAGTATTAAAGCCCTATTGGCAGCCAAATGAGCTGGAAATTGAGCATGATCTTTCATGTAAAACAATAAAGAGCGCGAGCTGTCACTCCTGGTAGTATCAATGTTGTCTGGTGTTAACAGATGAGAATTGTTACAACTCTCGAACATAGTTTCTTTGTTTTCTGCGGTATCACCATCGACAATCGATGGGTAGAAGGCTTCTGAACTTGAGAAACAAGCAACCTCTGTTGCAATAGTGACCTGATCGTCATTTGAATTACTCAACTCATCTCGTGCAATCCAAGCATAGGCTGAGAACATGTCAAGACGAGAGACATTCTTTATTGTCATCGGGTCAGACATGCCAATCGGATTCACATCACCTCCAAGCCGACATGAAACGAGAAGGCATACTCTCAACTTCCTAAGCAACTCTTCCCAAGGTTTAACACTGTTGACTTGTGTGATTGATCCATAAGTCTTCTGTTCAAGTTGCATAGAAGCCGAGGAAACAGCATCTAAGCAAATAACAGAAAGGAGAAAGGCTTTGGGTAAGTCTTCCATCTCACTACAGTACTTCATCAAGGATGAAAGCATGACATCATCATCTTTCTTGTCTTGCTCTTGTCTTGAATCATAAGAGCTGAGTATGATGTCTTGAAGCCACCTAAAAAGTCAGATTTGAGCAGAAAAGGATGAGTTTATTTGTTAACCAGACTCAATCATTGACAGTTGAATACTCACCTAGTCATGGGACGCCATGTTCCAGACATGATGTTTGATCTAGCTATGGTTTGTATTGATAGGCTGCTAATCCATTCACCAAAGTATTGCTCTTGAACATCAAAGTCCTGGTCCAAGCCTAAGTTGCTAAACATATCATTCACAACCTTGAAGACGAACAAGTCTTGAAGTAGAGGACGGAAACATCTTTTAAGGATTGGTAAGCGACTCCTCTTAATCTTTGTAAGATAAACTCTATCATCTTTTGATTGACAAGCTATTGCGAATTTGGAGAATTGTAATGGTTTGTCCTCATCTTTGTTGCTCACATTAGAAGATGATGATGTGAATCTTCTGTTTAACATGTCGTTGTTGGAAGCTAGCGATATCCAATTCATGCCCTCAGAGGCCCACGATGAAAGTGCATTATTATCAGTCACTTCCTCGTCTTCCAACCGAGTGCTGCCAAGTCCATTTCTTGTCTCATAACGATGGAGTATGTTGTATGAGTTGACTAAACGTTCATGGTAGGCAAGTGTTACCTCGAGACTTGCAATGGCATCCTTTCTAACCGCCCCACTACCTTCATGTGCCTCCGTTTTCTTAGCGTTATCAAGTCGTGTCTTGCAGTATGATATTGCTTGTGATTGCAAAGTCGAGCCATCGATATTCATCTTTTCCTCTATACGGTTACATTTCGATAGAGCATCGAGACCATCACCTAAATCTGCTAATGATGTTACGGACTTGTATGTTGTCAGTATCGTTTGTGCATTGGATTGGATATTAGTAGAGGCCAACAGTTGCATGAGAATACGAAGTTGTTGTTTGTTTTCACTAGAAGGCATTGGTTTGACTTGTTTATGTTGTATTGCTGAAGTTGCAACTAAGACGTTTGGATCATCGATTGTAATCTGATCAACAATATAGTGAGATCCCCCTTCAATAATCTTTTCTAATAGACAACATCCAGCTCTACTACCTTTAGATGGAGGTCCATGGCACTCAATCACAACACAATCTTTTTGTTGAGGTACAGACAATACTGCAACTCTAGGTCCTTGTTGTAATCTGTAAACTTCAACTGTGCCCCTTTGTTTAAGGTGAATGACTAGGTACAACCGCGTTGATATTGATGTCTTATCATGTCGATCGTAGCAAGGTAACTCAGTAAAGTAGCAAGACACATTCCTCATGCCCTTGAACATTCGAATAGGCTGATTTGTTTCCAAGTCAAACAGTATAACTCGACCAAGATTGTCTGTAGTTGCCATTAAGGAACCAGTAGGGTCGACTACTGCCGTCTCGAACTTTCGTGGTAAATCACAGAAGGGAAATGAGGCACCACTTAATGGCCAAGGTACTAAATCATGAACATCTCCTCTCTTGAATGAGCCAATTCCTTTTCGGCTGTTAGTGGATTGATGACTGACAGTATCCTCTGCGTCTATAAACTCATCTGTATCATCATCATTAAAGTGTTCTTCATTGACACCGCCGCCACTACCTAGACCCCATCGTACAGCGCCAAGCCCCAACTTGAGAGCACCCTTGACAATTGCAGCGGTGCCTTCAACAACGGTGCCTGTAACAGGACCAAACTGTTCATCCTCTAAGGCCATATCACCATTACTTTGATCTTGATCTCCTGTTTCTTCGTTTACTGAAGCGTCACCAATAGTAGAGCCTTCGTGAGCTGATGATGATGACAAAGGATGTAATTTCGTCCGAGTAGAGTTAAAAGCAATGGGTGGTATTGAAACTGAAGCTGACTGACTAGCAAATACCACTGCTTTTGGATCAGCTTGTTTGTGAGGACTTTGAGCAGTCTTTTTATTCAACGAGCTCACTGCTGATGATACAATACTCCAATATTCAGCATTGGTTCCCTCTTGAGTCAGTAGTAATGTGTTTGCATTATTATCTCTTGTACTATGTCGATTATTCGTTTGTGGCGGTGGAACATCAAGTGGTGATTGAAAGGGGTTGTCAAAGGGAATGACTGTTGAGTCATTAATACTGTTTGTAGAGTCTACTACATCATTACTGCCTACCACATCAGTATCGTTATTGTTTACTGCGAGAAATGGTCTCCATGAAGGCAACTTGACCATGGTACCATTCCCATAAGTAATCCATACAATATCCTGATTCACAGTGTTTAATGCCGCACCACCTAGACCGTAGATTGTAGACTTTGTATTGTCCCGTCGGAAAGAGATTGATTTAATTCCAGAGTATTTAGATAGCTCTTTCTCACTTTGCTGTTGAGATGTTGATTGTAGCGCTGGATGAAAAACCTGTACATGCTTATCCAAGTTTTCGTCTCTTTCATCTTCATTATCAATTGTGGTTCTCCTTCCGGTACCATAACTCTTTGAACTAGGAAGTATTTGATGAACACATGGATAATTGGTAGTTTTATCACTCGTATCATCACTCAACTGCCCATTGTCAATAGTCTTGCATTCATCGTACTCTAAAGAAAAACGAACATTATCATTCGTTGTTACATTTAACAATAATGATAACACTTGATCATGCGAAGTACCAATAATAACTGCCACAGTTCGTTGTACTATCATTTCACTTGTTGTATTACCCGATGAGTTTGTGGGTGTAGTACATACTGTTTGAACTGTTGGTGATGGTATTAATGCACATGATGTAATGTCAGCTGAAAATCCCTGATTATCAACTTTATTGTCTGTTTTTGGTGTACCAATATGTATTGGCAACGAATCTGCAAGTGAAGAAGGATATATAACTACAGCCTCATTTTCATTATTCGACTTGTGGTTGAGTATTATCCTTTCATCAGACACATCGAGCCATTCTAATTCATCTTCTTCATCTTTTTGTGAAATATTATTATCATTGTTATCATTAATTCTACCCAATTCCAAGGCAACTAACTGAGCTACAACTACATTGATACCATATGCAACTGCTAAGAATAATCTTGTTTTTAATTGTGTAGGTGAAGTGGTATGATTATATGGATCAAGTTCAATAAGTTTTACCCGTTGAATAGTATTAATATTCTTTTGAGTAATAGTATCACCCTCGATATCTTTCACTTTGTTTAGGAGAGGTGTAACATCAAATGATGTTGGTAATAAATTATTACTTGAGAATTCACTCATTTTGGTTGAGTTTGTGTGTGTGTATCTTCGATTAACCGCTGTATAATCGATAACGCTGTACACCTCTGGTTATATCCTATTCTTAGGATATATCTTAGAGCATCCAATCACATGAAGGCCCTTGACTGCCGGATTGCCGCTAAAAGACATACGATGCCATAAAAGGTGCACCTTCAAGATACCGCTATTTGTCACTTTATTTTTTTCTTGTTGACGTCAGTGTCAATAAGGTACAGTTGAGTTTAGCGGCGCTATACTAACATGATGAATATAATACTGCTCATAGGGGCATTGTTATTATCGGCTAACACCATAGCCTTCACTGCTGTTCCGTCGACCGCCGCTCGATGCTCACATAATTTGGTATCTTCTCTTTCATCATCGACCAATGATAATGAAGAACAGTTCTCTAGTTCTAGTAGACGTTCCGTCCTTGTACAAACTGCAACGACGATATCATCTCTTCTTGTTGCAGGAGCTTCAAATCCTGCTAATGCCGGTAAGTTTTGCAATCTGGTGTGTTTTGTTTGATTTTTATTGCTTTGAACATATATCTCACTTTGATCATATCATATGTTTCTTTTCATAACATAGGTATCGATGTGTCAGCACTAAAGGCATTGCCTGTTGAAGGTGATACTACTGGAGCAGCTTCTCGTTTACGGCAGATTGATTCAGTAAATGGACCACAACCAGATGATGAAAAGGATATCGCGTTTGAGAAATTACCATCGGGTGCGAGTTATCGACAATACAGAGAAGGAAAGGGAGATGCCGAGGTAAAAAACGGTTCAAAGGTTGCAATAGAATGTACAATTCGTTGTCAAAGCTTTGCTACTGCTAATGAGCCAGGTGGATTGAAATACTTTTCTACCAAAACCGACACAGAATTCAATGAGTTGGTAAGTACCTACATATGATGTATGCATTTCATGTGCTTATTATTTTGCATTAATACGCATATCAACTTATATATATCTCTCTAAATGATAGGCTTGGACAATAGGAGATGGAACGTTTCCCCCAGAGCTGGAAGATGCCATGATTGGTATGAAAAGACAGGGCGTAAGACGGATTGAATTACCGTCGACTGTAGTTTTTGCTGCAAAGAAGAACGAACAGCTGCCTCTTCCTGAAACAAAGGATGGAAAGAGGTTATTTGAGCGTCTTTTCAAAACAGATGCTACATTACTGCTTGAAGTATTAGTCACGAGGATCAAATAAAAGTGAAGTTGAGGTTCAAGCATTATGTAGAACTTTGTTCAAACTAAACATCTCTTTGATTTAACATCACACAACTTTAAGCTTGTTGTATGCATGCTCTCTGTGCTAATCATATATTGTATGCCTCCATACACATTCCAATTTCTACATCATTCTCAGACTGATCATTATCTGCATTTGCTTTCTCTCGTCTCACTTCATATGGACGGCCTCCTAATATTGGTACTCTTCCACATCCTAATATTCCACTGAAGAAGACAGTAGACGTGGTAAAATAGAAGATGAAAAGCGCAAAGACTAACTCCAAAGCATAACCAACTAGGAATGAAAACTGCTTTGTGTTTGAAGAAGAATCAGTATCACCATCGGTACCTTCTGAAAGTATATTGTCCTCGGCAAACTTCTCAGCCGCAGACGATTCAGCATCTGGATTCTGAGTCTCATCATTATCAAGACGCACAATCATTACAGATGTAGCTGCGACCACACTTAGCACGACAAGAGCAACCCCAGAGTAAACACCAAAGTTTTGACATAGTTTATTTGTCTATCAATAGAATGTGAATGAGAGTGATGATAAATGCAAAACATACTTAGAGTGATTTGCAACACAAAGCTCACCTTGAAATGTCCACCTGGTCTAAAGCAAAAGCAAGCCATCATGTACCAAATTAACATATCAAACGCTGAATGGATAAACGATCCTACTGTAACTAAGAATAACATTGATTGTTCTAGAACAACATTTGTATACTTTTGTTGATAGTCGGCTACCTTCCCTGTTATCTCATACAAGTAATTTACAGCGTCGCCAGCCTCTTCTTTTCCGAGAAATCCAAGATAGACACAATTCGCCAATACAAATCCAAAGGCAATACTACCGACTAATATAATGATACGTTGTGGAAGTCGAACAGGGTGTAGTGGATGATGTAAACATATTCCAAAGACTGGATGTGTATTCTTTTGATACTGTTTCCAATCCTCAAACCAAGTATTGTCTTTGTCTAAATGATAGGCTCGTTTGGCAAGCTTTGGTACAAGTTTACTTCTAATAGCGAGGTCCTCCTCCTCCTGTCTTGTTGTTCTTTTGGTATAACTCTCTACGAAATCTTTAGCTGATATATCACTATCAATAGGTTCTCGTGTGGTTGATCTGACCTTGGATGAACGAGTGGAAGAACCAGCGTGACTTTTAGCCATTGTTACTCTTCTTTGGTATTCCTATTGTGGATGTATTCTCTATAGTATAGATTCACAATGGACTGTGCAGTGTATCCTTTCCAAATGTATTGTTATAATATTGCAATATACCTATTGTAATCCAATAACCTATCTATCTATAATCTCTACTTAATTTCCTATGTTGTATTGAGTATTAGATAGATACACAATTTTGTTGCGTGTCCTTTATCCTCTTTATTCCAGTAAAGCCAATCCAACCCACTGCTCTAAGGCATACCTTTCACTACTCTCTAGATCCTCCCTATACACCAGGCTTCCGCCACTATATATTGCAACAATGGTATGATGATTTACATGCATATCAATCGTTCATATCTCAAATTTGTCAAAATTGTTAGCCGGTATCCTTCATTTTGAAGACAACAAAGTTGCCACCTCTCGAAGAATAGAGGTTGTTATAATATACTGTATGTAGATATTGCAAATAATGATAAGATTGATAGACACTGTTGTCTTCTTATTGGTAGTATTGACGGTGTATGCAATAAGTCCGCATCAGTCCACTACAGTTAACATTAAAAGAGATCGAGAATTATGGGTGAAGAATTCTGATAATAACAACACTATGCATGATCAGTACTTTCCAAATAGTCAATTAGTACTTGATATGGCCACGATATCACATGCAGTTTATAGATTTAAATGGAACAAGTTTACCTCATGTCATGATATCAATTCTGAATCTCTGCATAATGAGACATATCCAATTCGATTACCAAACCATACAGAATGCTTGTATTATACACATGATGAATCACTCGGTACGCAAGTGTTGGTGCTTCGTTCATCACTTTACAATTATGTTTCTGTGGCATATGCTGGCACTGATGATTGGAAGACTGCTCTTGCGGACGGAGATATATTAATGAGTGAATTTGGCCCATCAACTCTCAATAATAGTACAACTAATATGACTGCTGAGATGAAACAAAAAGAAGATGGTATCAGATCATTGTTCACGAATGTACCAACTGATGTAAGAGTGCATAGAGGATTCAATAATAATGTATTTGCAAACTCATCAGAGTTTGTGAAACTTTTAAACTGTATCGAGTCTGCTAGGTTGGGTGGAGATTGTGAGAATACAAGTCCTGATATTATAAACAACAGCATAGAGTCTGAGAAATTGTCAACTCCATATGAACTGATAACGACAGGACATTCCCTTGGAGCAGCTAGCAGTGTCTTACTGGGTGCTGCCTTGTACCTATTATATCCAACTGAAACAATACGAACGATTAACTATGGTTGTCCAAAAATTGGTAATGCCGAATGGGGTTCATACATTGACTCAAGACAGCCTAATCAACAAAAGGGTAGTGGTTCATTGGAGATATTTAGATTCGTCAACAAGATTGATTTAGTACCACGTCTTCCAGAGCTACCGCTACTGGTTCATGTTGGGCATACTTTGCAAATGTCTGTGGGTGGAGTGATACGAGTGAGTGTTAGCCATGCTTTATGAATTGTATATACTGAATTCACTTGATTGTATACTGACATACACTTTTCTGATACTATCTAGGCTTATTATGATCACTTGGGGTCCACAGTCCTTGGACTTGCCTCTGTCCCGTTCGGTTGGGATGCGGCTTCATTTGCCTTCTTACCTGGGGCGTTAGACTCTCACCCATGCACTCACTACATCAGCTATCTTGACTTTTACAGGCCTAACTCAACAAATTCGACGACTAATCTTAGCATGGTTTACTATGTGAATACCTTTGAACTCGTGGAGAAGTTCGATGAGAAGGAGGAAGAAGATATGGTCTCCTCTATTGCTTAAGATTGAGCTGCCACACCCTGTATATATCCTGCACCCTGTACCTACAACTGTAATATAATGCACATTATGTATCAAACATATATCTTGCCTACTTACTATTTAATTAACTATCCTAAGTTTTTGTCGTTATCATGATTAAGACAAAGACATGTACATATCAAGAATTGCACTATCATCCAAATCACACTCCGGGGAACTGTTACGAGTAGGATTCATAGAAGATACTTGAGAAGATACAGTTGGATTTGACATCAATGCTGCTACCGTCGGGTTTGACTGAATATCAAATGGTAACACAAACCGTTCATCGTGCATGAAGGGATATGGATTAGCTTGCGGCGAAGAGACTGCTGTTGAGGATGATGATGACGCCGCTGTACTATTATTGGCAGCAGCATCTCTCTTCTTCTTTGATGTACGGGTATTATGTTTGGATGCCTTCTTGATGAGCTTCTTTGCTGTCTCGGAGCTACTACTAGCATCGCTCTTACGCCTTTGTATAATCTTCTTGTAGCTTTGATTCCCTATATCTGCCAATTGCGCACAGAACAGTTTCGTCTCGTTGTCAATGTTTCTCCACGATGCACTGACGCTCTTGCTTAGGTCAGAGAAGCTAATCTTTCCATGAGATGCTCGATGCTGTCTCTTCCTCCTCCGTGTCTTGCCAGGGATGTACCAATCATTGGGTAGGATGATACCATCATATCGTGGTGGCAGTTCAGGTCTACCACTACCAACATAACCGGGGTCTGATGTTGAGAAGACATCCTCATCCTTTAGATCAGGTAAAACTCCTAAGTTTTGGAGAATGTACTCTAGGGGGTAGGGGTAGGACGTGAATATGTATGAGATGTGCACAAGCTGATAGATAAATTACACTACAATGGAGAAGACGATTAGAAAAGGTACTTACCACGTTCAATTTGGAAGAAGATGTTGTATTCCGTGTACGGTCGAGGTGGAGGTAGCTCTTGATCGGTATCGGACATGGTGACTCTACACATATGTAACCTTGATTAGTATGATGTGTTATGTTGATATAATGCCGGCGTATCAATGTATTAATGATGAATGACAAAAGTAGTTGTTTGTATTGTTGTGTCTGTGTTTGCAATTGCAATATGCAATGGTAGTGGTAGTAATATTATGACTTGTCAATCAAAATTGAAGAGCTCTCGTTTTAATCGTAATGAAATGTTGCAAATAAAGCACAGAGATCGTTAACATCTAAAGGGATAGTTAAGCATCGGCTGTAGGCGCATACTTGATTGTCATGTTGATTGACCTGTCCCTCTCTGCCTAGTGATATTGAGTGAATGGACAAAACTGCACAGAACTGGTGAAACTAGCAAGGATCGGAGAATGTCTTGTGGAAAAACTGCATAGTACCTAGAACTTCAAGTTGACTGGTCACAAAGACACGAACCCCGCCCCAAATCGCCTTGCTTTGATTGTCTTAAAGAGCCTTATTATCCTTTGAACATATAATATCCTTCTGCTTTTTGTTGCAAACCTTATCTTGTCAGTAGATAGACGGATGAGTGTATCTCTTTTATAACTTTCTGTATTTGTGTGCAACCAACATAGAGGTAGATCTTAGATTAATACTATCAATACAGACCAATTTTCACCTTGCCCTGCCTCTTTTCCAACTGTGGAATAACACTCATACGTAATACCTCCATTAAATCACTCGATGTATCCTTTAATGTGCATACATTCCACCCTTTAGAGTCTGTATGACAATCAATAATTATCAATTCTGTATGATTCAATCGTAACGCTGGACCGCCACCACCCTCTCCTTCTGTATGTTGCAATAGCTTTAGTAATCGATTTGGTGTCCCTACGGCGAGACTGTAATACTTGGCCTTCTTCTTGTTATTACCTCCTCCTCCACTACTATGATTGTTATTGTTCTTATTACCACCAACACCATTGCAAAGTAACTCAGCCTGTTCCTCAACTTTCATATGTTTCGCGAATAATTTACATATGGGTAACTTAATCTCACTACTTAATTGTTTCATCAATTCAACTGCTCTCCTTGCTGAGATTGTTATTACCAGTATCATTGGTGAATGTGAATGTTTCCAATTCTTAAGACGTTTATTTGATGGTAAGGCTCCTGATTTTAGGTAAGCTGCAATGTTTGAATGATTGTATGTATTCGTCTTTGTATCCACTGATTTTGGCGCTTGATAGAGATGTTCTTGAAAGGAGAATGCACTATCTCCTTCTTTGTCTAATTCATCATTATCTTCTGTATCTTCTTTGATTGCTGAGTCTGTTGTGGTACTATTACCCTCAGATAACTTTGTAGCATGAGAATATAACGTATTCAAGAACATGGATTGACTTTCCGTACTATCTAATGCTATACCTCTTCCTGCATGTATCAGTACATTCTTTGAATTAGTTGATACTATCTTTTCCTTCTTCCTCTTTTTTTCCCTCTTTTTGGATGATATATCATCTCCTTCTGCATTGGTATCATTATTGTTCTTTCGTTTCTTAGACGGCACAGAGGAGATGGCAGACTCTTTCAATGCTACAATATCTTCATCGTCTTCATCATCCGAAGAAGATAAGATTGCAGTACCCCGGTTATCTGATGAATCGATAAGACCAGCATCAAAGAGATATTCATCATCGGAAGCTAGATCATCCCCCATTTTGTTTTGTCAGTCTATTAACTAGTCGCCGCCGAAGTAGTACTATATAGAGTTCCTCTGTGAGAGATGTATATGGATATGGTATGCAATATACAACCGCAGTAGCCGTCAATACTTGTTCAAAAATAGCTTCTTTGTCTTAATTGCGTGCTTTGTTAAAAAATTGGTTGGTTTTGCCAAATGATAGGATACCACCCCCATCTCCCCCATCAATGTGTGAAGAGTTGTTGATATCAAAGAGAGAGAAATGAAGTATGCAACTGGTATTATTGTACAATAGCGACTCCTCCTATACTCCCCTACCATTATAGTATTTGGCTCCGTTTCTTATTCTCTTCATAGGAGGATACCTTCCCCCTATCAACAACACAAATTACTGTCATTGAAACAATCTCCCCTTTGTATCTTATCAATATGAAGACAACTAAATGCAGTGTATGTAATGAAGACTTTCCATCGAGGAATAAATTATTCCAACACTTGGAATCGTCTGGACATGGTAGTAGAGTATCAACAGTAATTAAAGATACATCTCAGATTGATGTAGATGATAATAACTCCAAACAGCAACCACAACTGTCTAAGGGGAATGATGCTTACTATGAATACTACCGTCGTCAAAAGATATGCAATACGGATGACGATGAGGTATGGAAAGAAGCATATCACAAACTACGAACACCATTACCAATCACATATCGTATACATGAATCTTCTCCATTAAGTGCATTTAGTGTTGATTTATTGTCACTAATGGATAAGAATGAGAGTGAGGGGCATGAATCTCAACTTAAAGATTGGTCATTTACAAAGTCTGATAAGGATGATACAATTCCTAAGTTACGAATGACAATAACATCAAATGTACATCGTAGTAACAAGCGGAGTAAAGACGATGTTGATAAAGATACATTTTCATCGGTACTACATGCACTCCAAGAACTTGGCTGTGTACATCGTCAAGAATTGGTTAGTGCGATACCTCCATTAGTACTTTGGTCTGTGGGCTCAACTAGTGGAGATAGTGGGCCTATTGTGGCAGATATGTGTGCAGCGTAAGTAAAGTTTGCACGATGAGACTTTGATATGTCCATATCTCATGTTCATTTACTCTTGATCATTAGCCCCGGGAGCAAGAGTTTGCAATTATTAGACATGATTTATACTTCAAGCAAGCAAAACATACCATCAGACTTATTAGTAGTCAATGATTCGGATCGGAATCGTATTGTTACACTCTGTCAACGAACTAGGCATGTACCTAGAGCTCCCATGTTAGCAATTAACATGGATGCGAGATACTTTCCGGGTATGAGACGATCACATATTATCAAACAAAAGGCCGGTTATAAACAGAAATATGATAAGGTACTCTGTGATGCGCCCTGTAGTGGTGACGGTACAACAAGGAAGTCGAAACCTGTGTGGAATACTTGGAGTATGGGGCATGCTATGTCGTTACACCGACTACAGAGAAGGATACTACGACGTGGGCTGGAACTGTTGAGACCTGGCGGTATTATTGTGTATAGTACTTGTAGTCTCAATCCTTTGGAAGATGAGGCTGTGGTTGCGTCAGTTATTGAAAATGTGGGTGGAACTGAAGCAGTTGAGATTGTACCTTTGCCAGATTGGCTCGTCAAAAGTTTTAGTGGTCTGGCAACATGGCAGGTTCCACACCCAAAGTTTGGAAAAAATGAAGTAAATGATATGTATCAAACATTTGAAGATGTACCGTTAGAGCATCAGGCTAGTGGTATGAAAGAAAAGAGCAAGAAGAAGAAGGGTGGTCAAGTTAGTAGAACTATGTTTCCACCGTTAGATAAAGAATTAACAAAGCAGCTCGGCCACTGTGGTAGATTTATACCCAATGATTCTCTCGATTCTGGAGGCTTCTTTGTTGCATGTCTCAAACGAATTAAAGTAGGAGAGCTTGGAGATGAAGAAAAGGCTCAAGCAAGAGAAGGACCTTCGGCTGCAGAGTCGACACGTGCAGAGGATAAAGAACAACAAGATATTAAAGATACAATATCACCAGCTACAGAGAATCAAGACACAGAGCCGACGCCCTCAGATGGAGCCGAAGTTAGAGAAGGAGACTGGTATTGTGGAAGCTGTAAGAAGCTCAACTTTGCCAGTCGTAAGAGTTGCTTCTCGTGCAAAGTTAGAAAGCCAAGGGTAAAGGCTGATAAGAAGGATGACACAATTCAGCAACCACTACTTCGGAAGCCAGTGGATGACGATGCATCAGTGTTGAATGAATTTTATAATCAATTTGGTATTGCTCCTACATCACTACCACTCGATAACATCCGAATTATTCATCGCAAAAGTGAGAAAGTGATAGTATTAGTGTCTACCGCTCTATCCAAGTTGGCAATAAGTGATAGTTGGGGGGCAGTGTGAGTACTAATGTGATGTTTACTTATTCTGTAGTACCTTCACTAAACATATTCATCTATCTGATTTCCCAGAAGAGAGCTGGGGATTAGTCTCGCTTCTTTGCCTAATGAAGATGGTCCTCTTAGATTGGTTGATGAAGGTCTTCATGTTGTTACTCAACACGCCACAAGGCGTCACCTCAAACTACCCCTTGCTACATTTCTCAATGCACTCGTTCAATCAGTAAAGCAACTCTTGGTATCTTCTTCTAAAGAAGAGGTAGAACGTGTGAAGAATACACTTGATCGTTCGTTTAATGTGGATAGTCTCTGCAAAGAACAGATGTGGTATGATTCTCTCAATGATAATTCATTAAAGTCAACGTGGAAGCTATGTAAGGAGTCTCCTGGGTACTTTATTGTCTCTTGTGAGTTGAATGGAGGCTGTTTTAATTTCTCTGCGAGTATAGACTCAAAGGGGATAGTGACCGTTCAAACATCATTGAGAGTGGTCGCTGCAATGTTAGTAGTAGTGCACAAGTATTCAGAGCTGAGGCCCTCAGATTCGTCGAGCAAAAGGCCTAGGCTAGGCAATACTAATCTATAATCAGATACAGTATAAGATTTTCAAATAACTTTCTGTGTAGAAGACACGGCGCGAAGAAGAAGACAAAGAAGAATAAGAAGGACTCTGCTATGGAAGCTTTTGCTGGTGCCAAATGTAATGCTGCCGGAAAGAGTGGTGATGATGATGATATCTCGGAGGATGATCAAGGAGATGATCCTAGAGGTGGCGGCGGTGGCGTTGTTAAGAGATATAAAACGCCAAGTTCTTCAAAACCGTACTGCTAAGGTGATAATAACACATGTACAAACCAAGCGCAGAGTGGAGGTCTGTGTAGAAGACACGGTGCGAAGAAGAATTTGTGTTCACATGAAGGATGTACACATCAAAAAGTGAACAAAGGATTTTGCAAGCAGCATGGTGCAGCTCCACCTGAACCATGCATATTCGTAGATGGGTCGGGGCAACAATGTACGACAGCACGTCGAGTGGGGGAGTATTGCAAGAAACACAATCCGAACAAGAAGATGTGCAAAGTTTGTAAGAAAAATCAAGATACTGGGAGGGGATACTGCGATGGTTGCCGGCAAAGAGTGGCCCTCCCATTCAACGCTAGGTTGTGTAGTGGGGGGTGAGGGGGTATGATAAGAAATATATAACCAAACAATTTTGATTCATCTTATCAATTACTAACTAACATCTATACACTCCGTGTGGGCTCTCCGCGGACAGCTAACGGGTAGTGATTTAATTCTCATTTCCCTCCTCTGGAGATGGACTATATGCCGGACTAACGAGAGATGACAGTAGCATTAACTTTTGTTAGTTATGCTTGGCAATGGAAATCAAGTAAATACAAACACAGACTTACCTTGTAGGACTATAAGCCGGAGAAGTTGGTGCTAGAATAACAGAGAACAGGTTGTTTGAAGAATGGTTAGTTAATTATGAAATGATGAACTCCCTCTCTACTGGATGACTATAAATAATAGACTACTCACAATATGCGGGAGAAGTCGGTGCTGAAAAGAGGAGTAAAGGAAGAGGTTGGTTAGTTAATTACGGAGAAGAAGAACAAGAACAATGATAACAACAATAAGGTTGATTGCTCACAGTATGCCGGTGAAGTTGGTGCTGAAAAGAGGAGTAAAGGAAGAGGTTCATTAGTAAGGAAGTAGACAAGGACGAGGATAACAATAATAGACTACTCACAATATGCCGGAGAAGTTGGTGCTGAAAAGAGGAGTAAAGGAAGAGGTTGGTCAGTGAGTTACGAAGTAGAGAGACAAGGATCTCTTACACAGACAAGCAACAACTCACAGTATGCCGGTGAAGTTGGTGCTGAAAAGAGGAGTACGTAAGAATAGATTGATTAGTGAGTTACGAAGTAGAGAGATAAGGATCTCTTACACAGACAAGCGACAACTCACAGTATGCCGGTGAAGTTGGTGCTGAAAAGAGGAGTAAAGGAAGAGGTTCATTAGTAAGGAAGTAAATAGAAAAGGATCTCTTACACAGACAAGCGACAACTCACAGTATGCCGGTGAAGTTGGTGCTGTAAAAGGAAGAGATTGGTTAGTTGCGTACAGAGAAGAAGAACAAGAATGATGATTACAACAATAAGGTTGATTGCTCACAGTATGCCGGTGAAGTTGGTGCTGAAAAGAGGAGTAAAGGAAGAGGTTCATTAGTAAGGAAGTAGACAAGGACGAGGATAACAATAATAGACTACTCACAATATGCCGGAGAAGTTGGTGCTGAAAAGAGGAGTAAAGGAAGAGGTTGGTTAGTGAGTTACGAAGTAGAGAGACAAGGATCTCTTACACAGACAAGCGACAACTCACAGTATGCCGGTGAAGTTGGTGCTGTAAAAGGAAGAGATTGGTTAGTTGCGTACAGAGAAGAAGAACAAGAATGATGATTACAACAATAAGGTGGATTGCTCACAGTATGCCGGTGAAGTCGGTGCTGAAAAGAGGAGTAAAGGGAGAGGTTGGTTAGTTAGTTACAAAATTAGAAAGACAAAGAACGAGGATAACAACAATAAGGTGGATTGCTCACAGTATGCCGGTGAAGTTGGTGCTGTAATTAAGGAGTAGAGACAAGGATGATCGATAGAGGAAGCAGTTCGTGAGTATATTAGTAGAAGAACAAAGGCATTCGATAGATAAAAAGACAAACAAACACTCACAGTATGCCGGTGATGTTGGTGCTGAAAAGAGGAGTAAAGGAAGAGGTGGGTTAGTTCATTATGAAGCAGAGAGACAAGGATCTCTTACACAGACAAGCGACAACTCACAGTATGCCGGTGAAGTTGGTGCTGAAAAGAGGAGTAAAGGAAGAGGTTCATTAGTAAGGAAGTAGAGAGACAAGGAGGATCGAGGATAACAACAATAGACTACTCACAGTATGCTGGAGAAGTTGGTGCTGTAATTACGGAGTAGAGACAAGGATGATCGATAGAGGAAGCAGTTCGTGAGTATATTAGTAGAAGAACGAGGATATTCGATAGATATAAAGACAAGCAACAACTCACAGTATGCCGGTGAGGTTGGAGCTATAATAAGAGATAAAAAGGATAACAGACAATACAGAATGGTTGGTTAGGGTTGATTCGATTGACAAACAAAGACATGAAAGATGAAGTGAAAAAAATGATGATTTCGGTATCCTTCAATCTCTACTTCTCGTGACGACGACGACGACGAGATGACTACTACTATTACAGCAACAAATAACTCACAGTAGGCTGGGCTAGTGGGTGAATATGCCGGACTAAGGAGAGAGAGAGAGAGATGTAGTAACTTCTGTTAGTGACGGCTTGCAAAGGACATCAAATGATACAAACTCAAATCACTGAGACTTCATCTTGATCACTATACAAACTCAGACCTACCTTGTAGGACTATATGCTGGTGATGTTGGTGCTAAAGAGAGAGCAAAGGAAGAGGTTCATTAGTACATTAGTTGATAGAATAGAAAGACAGGCAATCATTGGGAAGAGATGTAATTTTTGGAAATCGGTATCCTAGGATACCGATTACCGATTTGAGTCTCCCCTCAACAACACAGTTGAAGATGTAGTACAAAGACAATCAATTACTCACAGTAAGCTGGGCTCGTAGGGGCTATAAAGGGAGATTAAAATGATGATAGACATTACAGAAGGATTGGTTAGGGTTGATTCAAGTGACAAGTAAATGCATGTGTTCAAAAATTCAAAAATTGTATATTCTTACAGTACGCCGGGCTAAAGATGAAGAGAAGACAGAGACAGAGAACTTTTATTAGTCATGTGGTTTGTATAAAGCAATCAAGAAGTTAATATCAACGCAGACTTACCTTGTTGGACTATATGCTGGTGAAGTCGGGGAATAGGCCTGTGGTCGAGAGGAAATAAAATATACAAGACGGTTAGAAAAGAGTTTCATCATCATACCGTATCATCAGCTTCTCCAATACAACAACACCGAGACACTCACGGGAGATGTCGGGCTGTACTGCTGTAGAAGCAAAAAGGGGAGAAAAGTGATTATATTAGAGAGAGGTGATAAGAATAGAACATCAATCTTCCCCACAACAACTTCTTACCGGACTGGCACTTCCAAACTGATCTCCTGTACCGTAGCTTCCACTTGCTCCACTGTAGCTACCGCTTGCGGGTGAGTATGATGGCGAGAAGCCACCAACTGCTGGACTAAAGCCTCCAGCTGCATCGGCAAAGGGAGACATTTCAACGGACGCGTTGTTCATACTTGGACTGGATGCGAATGGAGTGGAGGCATAAGGTGTCGGCATACCAATACCCCCAGCTAATCCAAGTTCCTTGTCACCTTCAAATCCATCAACAACAACCTCTACGGCATCACGGATAACCTTGTGCTCATCAAGCAACAAGTCCATGTCACCAGTTCCAACTTTAGCAAGCTGTCCCATCATAATGTTCTCGGTGACTCCACGAAGTACTTCTTCCTCGGCATAGACTGCCGCATCATTGAGCATGTCAACCGTTTCTTCAAACGAACAACGCAACAATGGTCCAGATTCAACACGGTTGATTCCATGACGATCAACTGCCATCAAGTGACCATGCATTGTCATGACGTCGACTAGAGAGTAGAAGAAAGTAGAATATATGTAAGTGGGTGGTACCGTGCAGATACTAGTTGAAAGAAAGGCACATCAAAACTTACCAAGACAAGCAAGATGACGGTAGTTCACATAAGAGCCATCAAACGAAATAACATTTCGAAGTTCACTTAAGATGGCGGCACGGACACCTTCAATACCAAGTACCATAAAGACTTCGACGATATCATTTGATATAGTTCTAGAGGCATCAACATAATCGATACCTAGCACGGACATGAGGCTTGTTCCATCTGTCTCGAGGACCCACTCTACAACACGGTCAAATCCCTTCTCATCGTCCCAGATGGTCTTCTTTTCTTCACGCATGAAGACCTTCTTCACATCTTCTACACCACGCAGCCGAAGTGTCAGTAGCATATTCTTTTCTAGTCGCTTCAAGAACACATCATCTTCTTGGCCTAGCTCGACATCTTCCAAGATTGTATTACCGTGCTCATCAACGCCTTGAATCATGGGCACATCGTTTACAATACGGATTCGTACAACCAAGTCATCAGCATTGTCATTTGACACTAGCACATTAAGGTCACTGCCATATTCGTTGGCAATTTCAGCAGCAATCTCATTCATCTTGATCTTCTTATCAACCATGACAACTTGGTTCAACTCAACGCGAAGCACCCATGGCGATAGACGACGAAGGTCTTCTTCGGTCTCTTCACCAATCTCGTAGTATTCCTTGACAAACTCGCGATCCTTGGCAACTAGAGTGTTCACAGGATCTGGATCATAATAAATCTCAGTAAGCTTGGTTACATCTCCAAGGACTGTGTACTCAATCAAAGAGTGAACAATTTTGGCAACATCGGCATCACCACTGACATGATCCTGTAGGTAGATTGTCAGCCCGGGAGTCTTGACAGTCTTGGCAACGTTAATAATCTCCTTCAATCGAGGCACTCCCAATGTTACATTCTTGGCAGACACGCCAGCGTAGTGAAAGGTGTTCAGTGTCATTTGAGTTGCAGGCTCGCCAATACTCTGTGCTGCCAGGACACCGGCCATCTCGCCAGGTGATACCTTAGCATGATGGAAACGTGTTTCAATCTCACCAAGGACCCAATTTAAGGCAACTTCACTTAATCGATACTCTTTCAATACACGCTTACTGGCAAGATAACTCCTTATAAGAATACGATACAATGTCGTGGCATTGCTTTGGGCTTCAACACTTAGAACATCATCTCCCACAACAACAACAAGACGGCGCAACAAGGCGTCGATTTTCTCAATCACATTCTTGGGGTGCAAATCTGATGGCAATCCCTTATCAATTTGGAATTGTCGAAGGGCATTCTGGATGACACGTTTGATATTTCCTGGTGCATAGGAATTTACATCATCTTCCCTACCTGCCTCACGGTTTGCCATGACAAGACGTAGGACGCGCTGATCATCCTTGAGTGACTCAATCTCACCATCCAGCATACGCTGAACTTCGGGGTTGTGACGACAATCCTCAATGATTTCTGCTTCGAGGAAGGGGATGCTTTGGTCGTCATAACCAAAGTCAGGATCGTCAGATTGAAGCAGGTAGCGCTCTTCAAATTCGCGCTTGTTAAGCCTTAGCGAATCAAATGACTGCCTCTCAATCCACACAGCATCCATACCGTCTTCTCCGTAGAGGAATTGAACAATCTGTCCTCCTGATGTTCGTAGAGTACCATCATATCGTGCCATGACAGTTTCCATAGCCTTCACTAGACGACGTTGGATGTATCCTGTCTCTGCTGTCTTACATGCAGTATCAATAAGACCTTCACGACCACCCATGGCATGGAAGAAAAACTCCTGTGGAGTTAACCCACTCAGGTATGAGTTCTCGACAAACCCTCGAGATTCTGGACCTAAATCATCCTTGGAGAAATGAGGCAATGTCCTGCGCTTGAAGCCGTAAGGGATTCGACTTCCTTCAACATTCTGTTGACCAACACAAGCAATAATTTGCGAAATGTTGATGAATGAACCCTTGGACCCTGCTGTCACCATTGCCTTGACACTGTTCTTTTCCGTTAAACTACCTTGAGCTGATTTACCAGCATGATCACGTGCAGTGTTAAGAACACGATTCACCAACTGCTCGAACGATTCAATCATTGTTCGTCCAGGCTGAGTCTCCAACTCTCCTCGCTGACCTTTACGAACGAGATCGTGCACATTAAGCTTGGCTTTGTTGATGGTACTGGCAATTTGTTCCATAGTGCCAACATCGGCAATGGCATCAGAGACACCAATACTGAAACTAGACTGCAACACCCAGTAGTTCGTGATGACTTGTACTTGATTCATGAATCGAGCTGTATCTTCGTGGCCTACATCCAGCCATGCAGTGTGGATAAGACCACCCATACCAGTACCAATAGTCTTCTTATCGATGGTACCTTCGATCAATGTACCCTCCATGACAGTAACTATGTTATCATAAGCGTTGAAGGTGTTCTCGCCAGGGCCGCCGTTATTTGCCTTACCTCTGAGGTTAATCCTTGGCAATATCAAGCTCATGATCTGCTTTCCTGTCCATAACTCCTCTGGCTTGTAAATGGCAGGGGGTGGGATACGACCATCCCAATCTTCAACCCACATGAGAATGTTCATCATGAGATCCTTCTTCAAGAAGACATCACGCTTGGTCATCTTCTGTACAGCAAGTAAGGAATCTTGCACGATACCCATAACAGGACGATTGGACTGTCCACTAACAATCACACGAGGACTGTGCATCATCAGCTCGGCCTCGGCACGAGCGGGTAGACTCTGTGGAACGTGTAGATTCATCTCATCGCCGTCGAAATCGGCATTGTAAGGAGAGGTACAACTTAAATTCAAACGAAATGTACTCCAATCCAATACCTTGGCCATGTGACCCATAATTGACATCTTGTGAAGACTTGGCTGACGATTGAAGAGTACGATATCACCATCTCGCAAATGACGCTCCACAATCCATCCATTGGCGAGTAGCAAATCGCTCTTGTTCTTGACATAACGCAGATCAATACGCAATCCATCACTTCGAATAATGTGCTTGGCACCAGGATGCTCGGTAGGACCATTGGCTACTAGAGCACTCAGCTCTTGGATGTTAAAGGGGGTAACTCGTTCTGGCACGGTTAGATTCATTGCCACACTTCTGGGCACTCCCACTTGATGAATTCCAAGGTTAGGATCAGCCGTGATGACTGTACGTGCTGAGAAGTCAACACGCTTTCCCATTAGATTACCACGAATACGACCTTCCTTGGCCTTAAGTCTCTGAGCCAATGTCTTGAGAGGACGGCCACTCCTTTGTGTTACTTGTGGCATTCCACGAAGTTCATTATTCATGAATGCAGCGCAATTGTGTTGAAGTGCCTGCTCGAATTGCTCGACAATAATGTTGGGCTCGCCATTCTTGATGGCTGTCTTCAGAGCAATGTTTGACTTGACAATATTGACAAGTTGATGGGTTAGATCGTCCTCTGAGGATTGGGCACCGCCTCCCATGACGACAGAAGGTCGCACATGAAGTGGAGGCACGGGCATTACAGAGGTGCACATCCACTCGGGGCGTGCCCATGTGATATCAAGTCCGAGTGCTTTTACCTCATCATCCCTCATCTTTTTGCTGTAAAGAAGAGTATATGAAGTGGATTGTGAGCATGGGTTATAAATGATGTCTAATGAGATCTAATGAGATTCATCTATAAAGAAAGCTCCAACACAACTTACAAGATGTCAACAGCCTTTTGGGCACTCAAGAATTGTTTCTTATCACCAGGAACACCCTCCATCCCATCGGCATACTCAATTTCAACGTGTAGGCCAACCTTGGTATACTTTGGTTGGACGCCATTGCAATGGTCGCATTTCTTCTTGGGACGTAGGAGTTCATGCATGGCAGTCAATCTCTTCTTCCTGTTCTTGATTGTCTTGGCCCTACGAAACTTATACTCAGTGTCATCCATGACAATACGACTACAATGGAAGCATACACAACGCAAGGTCTTAAGAGTAACATCAATGAAGCCATAATGGTAGACTGGACGGGCTAACTCAATATGACCAAAGTACCCAGGATCTGACTTGTCATGCAGATCACCAAGACGAGGGTCGTTGACACCACCATATACGGGCTGACCTGCCATGTAAGTCTGTATGATAAATGTTTAGAGAAATGTGAGGTATTATAGGAGTGAGTGTAAATGTTTGATATCTGTATATATGATGCTAATCAGATGAGATCTCCATACTTCTCAAAACTTATCACCAACAAAAGTTCTACTGCAACCACAGGTAACGAGTCCTATACAACACATCCAATCCATATTATACTCACCTCATATCTAGTAACACCAGCGGGAATTTTCCTCCCATTAACAGTGATAGCCTGAGTTACAGAGTATTGTCTCAACTCATCAGGATTGATAATACCAAATTGCAACTTCTTAATACGTCGAAGACGAGCTGAGGAATGACCAAAGTTCGTACTTGCTTGAGAGAGGGAGATTGCTCCTGCCTCGCGGGCTGTTCCGTCTTTTCTAGGTGCCATATTTTATATGTGTTATTTAAGATTGTTTGTTTTTGTGTTGATATAATTATCTTTGTGGCACTTGCTTGATTGAAATGTTGTTTGTCTTATAGGAGTATAAACTTTAACCTTGTTATCTCCAGTAATTGCAGTAAAAACTTATCCAACTGTTATATCTTGGTGTAATAATCACAGATATGTCGGTATTAAAAGTACTATTTTGAGTATATATCTGCTTTAGAAATCGTTGATCAGATGCGGTATGTTTGTATAATATTTTTGTACACAAGATATGCACAATTTTTACTAATAGTTGCAATCAGTGGCTGACTAGACTAGAAAATTGTACAGCTGTGATTACCTCCTTCTTATCTTTATATCTAACCGGGGTTTTATATGATTTAATAGATTCTATAGTGTGTTTAATTTAATATTGATTTGCTTTTAGTTTATTGTGTTGCAAATGAAATAATGAGGCTTATCACGACGGTTGATATAATTGGTGGTCTGTCTGTCCTCTCTTGTGTTTTAGCTGTAAATGGTGGAGATAAAGTCGATAGTTGAACCGTCGAGAATCAGTTACAACAAAATAGTGGTCATACCACTCATATTAACAACCTGCTATAACATCCGCCCACTATCATATATCAAACAAAGAGGACTGTAAACTATCATCTATTGTGCATGTTAAACGATTGCTATCATTGGAGATACGAAAAATGAGCCAGTACAGCGGTAGATCACAAGTTGCAAAATTAGTGGTTGTGGCGGCTCTACTGCATACTATTCATGCCTTTAACATTGCAAATATATCACCCCGTATACCTCTAGTATCATCTTCCACATCTCTATATATGGGGGCAATGAATAGACGCAATAAGGCTGCCGATCTAGCAGCCAAAATGGCCGAAGCTAAAAAACAACGAGAATTAGGTGAAACAACAATAGAGGATGAAGCAGCAAAGGATAGTGGTAAAAATCTATCCGCGGCTGAAATTAAACTTAGAAATGATAGACAACGTTTTGCTGATATGCTTGATAATTCAATGAGTGGCGGCGGTGGTATAGATAAAGGATATTACCTTACCGAACAACAAGAAAATGAGAATGCAGATGCAGTGTGTAAGTAATTAAGTAATTGTTGTTTATATTGTTTGGTGGGGTGCTTAGTGATTGTTTGGTAGTGGGTTTGGATATCATTGTCTGTTTCAGAAAGTTTTATATTGTTTGGTAGTGGGTTTGGATATTCTTTTGTGTTTCAGAAAGGTTTATATTTGTTTGGTTGGAGTTTAATGTGTTACCATTTTGCTGACTATCTCTCTTCCACCACCAATTACACACTTTAGTTAGAGGAGTCACCCGTATATATGAAGGTGATCCGGCTCCTACCGAACCTTTTGGTGGGTTAATAAATATAGAGACTGGTGAGGCTTTAGGGAAGGGAGGCGCATCCCGGCTCGTTCCTTGGGAAGGATCGAGATCTTCCACGTCTGGGGATTATCTTGTTTGTATAACAGATCCTAGACCCAAGAGTACTGAACTAAGAACTGCACTGAAAAGGTTATCAGGTGCCCTGACTGCTGATACGCTGAAGAAATGCTTGGTTATAAATAGTGATACACCAGGCGAGAATCGGAGGTTCCTGAAAAAGTCATTCGGAGGTGAAGACACAAATAATATACGGATACTCTGTGATGAGAAATTAGATTGGATGAGAGAGTATACAGCACTGGGTGAAAAGAGATATTCAATAACCATGTTCGTTCTTAGAGAGGGAAGGGTTGAAAAACTAGCTAGAGAGGTAGAAGCAGAACTACTTCCACAAATAGTGCAGAATGCTATAAAGTCGCTAAATTGATAATCTGATATAACGGATAGACTGATATCACTTAGTAACTCAGTATATTGTAGTCCGTTACATTTATACAACAGGTACTTGTCGCCTTTGCTTGGCCCCAAACAAAGGATACTGAATCACCTCACCGCACAAAAAAACAAAAACGTGGCAAAGATGATGTCATTGAAACATGGATTGAAATAAGAGAGAGGTAGGAACCAAACAAATAGGTAAGAGGATCGGAGGCGGCAAAACCTACATCAAAAGAAGAACCAAAACAGCGGCACAATCTAGAGATTAGCATCATTATCATTAGTATTATTAATCATTATTATCAAAAGATATCCTATCATACTCATTACAGTAGTATCCTCATATCAATTTCAAAGAACAATGAGTACTGACACGACAACCAATCATTCACCAACAGGGAGAGCAGCTAAACTTGCTCGTCCCAATGTTCTATCATTGCAACCATACCGATGTGCACGAGACGATTACGACTCAGGTATACTACTAGATGCAAACGAGAATGCCTTAGGACCGGCATCATTACCCTCCAACTCATTAGAACCATATGATAATAGTATGGAACTTGAACGATATCCATGTCCATATCAACGTAGTGTGAAACAATTATTATGTGATTATCGTAATGGAAAGAGTGATAGTAGTAGTGCAAACGGAGGAATAAAGCCCGAGAATGTCTTCTGTGGTGTAGGGAGTGATGAGGCAATTGATTTACTAATTCGTATCTTCTGTGCACCGGGATATACGAATGGTGGGGGACAATGTGATGCTATTATGATTACTCCACCTACGTATGGGATGTATAAAGTTTGTGCTAATGTTAATGATGTTGAGATTCAGAGTGTTCCGTTAACTCCAGACTTTGATTTGAGGATTCCAGAGGTATGTATACTATTTGCAAAGTTTTGCATCTCTGTTCATGTAATATATCATTGACATGTATATTATACATCATTCACACACTGATACACTCACCAACCTCTAATCTCAATATATACCTATCAGGTACTTGAAGCTGTTACACCACAAACAAAGCTCCTATTCGTATGTTCACCTGGTAATCCAACATCTAAATCAATCCCAATATCTGATATTCGTAAACTCGCAACATCATCCTACAAGGGACTAATTATTGTAGATGAAGCCTACATTGATTTTAGTACCACACCTTCTGCCACTTCACTTGTTACAGAATATGATAATATCGTTGTATTGCAAACATTATCCAAGGCATTTGGATTAGCTGGGATACGTTGTGGATTTGCCATTGGTCCTCCGGATGTTATCCAATTGATGAACAATGTTAAGGCACCATACAATGTTAACAAATTGACTAGTGATGCTGCTATTAATGCAATGAAGAATACAAATGTTTTGGAAAAGAATGTAAAGGATGTGTTGTATCAGCGAGCTATTGTAGCTAAGGAGTTGGAAGGGTTGGACTTTGTACTCAAAGTGTATCCTAGTGATGCAAACTTCTTATTGTTTCGGGTGAAGCAAAAGGCGAATGAGTTGTATAAAGTGATGGCAGATAAAGGGGTAGTATCACGCTTCAGAGGAAAAGAGATGCACTGTGATGAATGTATTCGGGTAACAATTGGTACACCAGAGGAGAATAGCAAGTTCTTGGAAATGCTCAAGACTGTGTATGGAGAACTTACTTGTTAGTGACACTGGATGATGGAGGAGAAAAGTAAAGAAGATAGAAAGAAGTATCAAAGGCAGGTTGATTCTTAAACAGCTTGTCGTATCATGATAAAGAGAGAAGAAAAATAAGCAAACAATGAAACACCAATGCAATGAACGCTTTACCCTTATGACATTGTCTAACTAGATACTCGACTTTATCCTCTACAACCTGTTTCATTTCGTTTAGCCAAAGGGATTTGAAGGCGCGCCATAAGAGCTTCCATACTGTCGTTGTTGCTGCTGCTGATTGTTGCCACCACCTGCAGCTGAGTGACCGTCATCAAATGGATTTGAACTAGCACTCTGCTGTGAGCTCATAAAACCAGGATTATTCATCAATTGCTGTTGAGGCATTTGCTGTTGAGGAGGGATCTGATACTGAGGTTGTGTCCTCTGAGGAGAGCCATCATACAATGATAAGGATTGCATGCTGGGTGACATTGATTGTGGTGGAGGTGGTGGAGGCATCATAGGGGGTGGAGGGGGTGCAACTCCTGGAGCGGGAGGCGGCATCATTTGATGTTGTGAGGGCTGTGAGGGTTGGGATGCAGAGAAGATGTCATTCATTGTCGGAGGAGGGGCAGCGGCCTGCATAGTCGATAACATGTTGGAAGTTTGACTTAAATCGATATGGCCGCTTGACAATCGTTGCTGTTGTTGTGAAGGGAGTTCAGCGAATGATCCCGACCTACTTGAAGGATTGAGTGGTGGCAAACCTCCCGATGATGGTGCACGCGCGTAACCTGCAGTATTGGCAGCACCTCCAGCACCACCAGTTGACCAATCATACCCTCCGCTGTCTCCCGTGCTGGTTCTACTGCGAGACGAGTCGTTCATGCCAAAGGTATCTGACCCAAAGCTTGAAGTACGCGCTGCAGGTTCTCCAAACAATCCTCCACCACCACCAACTCTACCATTACCCACGAGACCACTATGAATACTATCCGAGTTTCCACCCAGTGGCGCCATATATGTCGCACTTTCACCCCCACCCTGGGTAATTAACAATGGTGCACCACTATCATTATACTTTTCACTAGGATTCTGATTTGCAAAACTTTCCAAACTCATACTTTCCAATTCCTTGAGACGTCCTTGTGGTTTTAAATTTGGATACTTGGTACCCATATTTTTCATCTCTTCAGTAACACTCATCATACTACCCTTTAATAATTGTGCTTCTTCATTACTCAATGTTGAATCAAATTGTGCCATTTTAACCAACAGGGGATGCAAGTCCTTCCATCCCCTGTGCAATACTTCTTCCATATATCCACATAAATCATTAACAAATCGATCATACTCAGCACGTGCCTGTACTAACTTTGCCTCATTTCTTTTTAACTTATCAACACCCTTATCATCAACACTTTTACCCTTGGACATTGTCTTATTCATTGTCTTATTCAAATCTTCAACCTTCTTGGCATAATGATCTAAATCAACACGTAGTTTTTCTGATGTTTTCAAATTTCCTGAAATTCGTGTTGTTAATATCCTTTCCCATTCGGCCGCGTATTTTAATATATGTTCGGCATACTTTTCACTGTATAGTTTGTACTTCTTGTGTAGCTGTAAATGTATTGCTGCGTAGGATGTTGGATTGGATGAATTATGCTGTACAATATCAGTTGAGGTTGAAGGTTGTTGTTCACCTCCTCCATCTGTGGTACCAACTGCCCCCGCGGGTATATCACCCGCACACTTGAACAACGGAGTATCAACAGTTAAAGCATTAATAGCCTTGGCAACCTCTAATCGTGATTTTGAATATGATATCATATTACTATTATTATTAGTCAATGTTGTTATTAAGAACTTCCTGTAGTTTTGTTTGTGTATGTGGAGTAGAGATATGGTTGTGAGTATATTGTGATAAATATATAAAAATGAACAGCTCCTCACACACATAGAAAACACCCCTGGCCCCCGTAAATTACACTGCCGTCTTATTATTCTACTACATATCAAACAAATTATAAACAGAAATAACTAACGTACAAGTTTTTGGCAAACTGCTGGTACTTTGTTTTCAAGTCTTTAAGATCTTCACTTCTATTTTTAGACTTGGCTATACCAGTCTTTTGACTGATGCGTGTTCCTATTCTCTTCATGATGATGGTATATTGTTAGTTATGGAGAAGAGTCTAGTAGCGCCAAGAGAGTACGGTCCAGCATACACACGCACAAAAATGGTCCATTTACTATTTTGTTGGATGGGTATCCTATCGATGTATCCTATACAGAGTTTCAATTACAATTGACATGAAAACTAAGAGAACCCCACAACAAGGAAAAATAGCTTCAAGATGTTGAAGGAGAGATAAGTACGTGGATTTAATATAAACATATCTAGATAGAAGCTCATAATAATATCAAAAGAACATATCTATTTGGCTTGTATTTTAGGAGCGTATATGAATCGGTATAGATAGTATACACTCAACAACTTTATTGCAATACTAATAGAATTGAACTGCAACTGCAACGTGTAGTAAGTTCGGATTAGAGAGGTGAGTTCATTACAATACTTATACACAAACATTCTTTGGGGATATGCAGTATTTGCAATGGTATATAAGCTCGCATAGTACTAACCAATCAATAATTCCTCAATCTTTTCTTATGCACACATACATCTTAGCATCTTGTTAGCACGACAGAGATTCAGCCCTTGATTCTCTATTGCAAAACACATCCCTATTGATTGATATAGAGTGCAACTATCATCTGTATTAGCTCAACATCAAAAGTCATGGTGATGGAAACTATGACAAGTGATTGGCCAGCGATAGGTAGTCCATTACCGCCTATCAATCAAAACTCAACAGCACAATCTGATTGGGAAATGATAATCTCCGAAGAAGATGATAATAATAACAACAACAATAATAACAATCATGTGGTAATCTTACCAAGTGAAACATCAACCGAGGTTGCAGCACTTTCTAAGAAGATGGGCCGTCCTCGTAGTGCAACAATCGGTGGAGAGCTGGTAGCAGGAGCTGGAAATGAACTAAACAATAATGATACAAGATCCATGACAAGTCATTCTAGTAGTTCTAAAATGTCACTATCCAGGAGTAGTTTGGGTAGTCCTAGAAGATTACGCCGATGTGCATCCACGCCCGATCTAATGGTTAGTGATAGTGCACATGAGGTGATTGTAGAGGATGAATCTGATAGTGAAGAAGAAGATGATGATAGTGATGTAGAATTGATTGAGGCTGAAGCAGAGAATGAAGAATCATTTGAGGTACTCGAGGGTGAAGATGATGATGATGAACAGCCAGTTATTATTGATGAAGGAGAAGAGAATGATTTAGACTCTGGTGTACATGTATCAACTCCTTCCGTTACATCTAGTTGGACAATGGCTACACCTCCTCCCAAGACTAGTGGTAGTGCATGGGGATCAGGAATGAATAAGAGCCCATCCTTTGCAGATATACTTGCCAAGAATATTGATAAAACGCCTGATGGTGAATTTGGCAAAGATAAGGCTGCAACCGAGGCCAAGCTTCGAGACTCACATCGCAGACATCATTTGCGTGTACGTACCAAGCCCAAGTTTGTAGTTGTGTCAGATGAGGGTGGTGGAGGTGGAGGCAGTGCAAAGAAGATGATGAAACATGCACATTCGACTGGTGACTTGACAAGGATGTTATCAGATGTTCAAGAAGGACATGAGAGTTCAGGTGATGGTCATCATTATCATCAAAGTGGAGGACGGAGTCGTCGTGCGAAGAAACAATTGAGTGCCATGTTGGAGGAAGATGAAGAGGGTGCAGATTTTATAATTGGCAAAGGCAATGGAACCACTAGTTGTGGCGGTGGTGGAGGAGGAGGTGATGAAATCCTAGGGGATACAGATGCTATGGACTACTACCATCGGAAGAGTCATGGATCAAAGTCAAATTCAAATAAGAAAAAGGAGAGACCAGATGAGGCAAAGCGTAGAGAGATTATAATGCACAAGAAAGATCTACAACGAAAGAAACAAGCAGCAAGTCAAAAGAGTACAGATGCAAGTGGGGGCAGCGGAGGCAAGAAGAAGAAGAAGAATGAAAAGGGATTTGGCGGTAAGAAAGAGAGAAGGAGGCTTTAACAATATGTTTGCTCTGAACTATACAAGCTGGGGTAAATGATGTATAATAGTAGGTAAAGTAATCACGCTTTAAGAGTAAATGCATAGTCCAACTAACGCTGTCCACTCTCAAATTTTAAAGGATACCGGCTGTAGTTGATCCTCATTTTATGAGAGTGTGTGGTGATAGTTTGTCCTCTTGGCTGTTGTACTGACAGTATGTTGGAATTGGATAGTAGTAAAATAAAGCAGTAAAGCTGCAAGAATAATCTTTAGATCAATTATAAGACGTCGAGTAGTGTGAGTGCCGGTGGTGGTATTGATACTTTGAGAGCGGTAGCGAGAGCCGAGAGCATATCAAGCATCTTTTATTTTGCAAGTGCTGCAGCCATTTCCATCTCCTAAGGTATGCCTAATTGCTACTGCATCATTCCACGGCATTCTTCCACATTGGAATATATAAGTTCAACATCGTTTCAGGAAATATGTGAGATGATACTTCAAGAAGTCGCTAGTAGTAAACACCATGATGATAATGACGATACACAACAACAAGAATTTAGTATATGCATCATATCATTGCATTCAGAAGGAGTAATGTGGAAGGGTTTGTTGCCCCTCTTCTCTCCAATGACTTCACGCCGGATAAAGAGTTGTGCGATAAATATTATAATAAACCATTTCCACACTTGTATAAGTCATACCGATGCAAATAAGTGTGCAAAAGATGTGAATAACAAGATATGCAAAACTGAAATACACAACAATATTCATACCTTTACATTTGCAAGCGGAAGAGGTTATTCAAGCAACCATCCAGCCATCCTATTTATCATTCCACGTTATACTACACAATACTATTCACGAACATCAGCATCCAGACCTACCAACATATTTGCTCTCGGCTTAATATCTTGGGAAAAAATGTTCATCCAATTAACATCAATATCAGCTTACATTTCAACTCTTGGTGGTGGTGCGTTCATGTGTAAATATCTTTCCACGGCTGTAGCATTAGCCCGACAGCAGTGTGCAGTATCGCTACTTCGGGGTGATTATGAACTGTCTTTGAAGTGCCGCATAAATGAAGGGTATTGTTATATTCATGCAGGCAAGTTTAAAAAGGGCAGAAGAGTGATCAGGAAAGTTTTGAGGGATGTACTGCAATTGCAGACTAAAGCTGGAATACATTACAATAATGAGGAGGAAGGGCTGCTTCAGCATACACCTGAGAAGGAATTGAGTGAGCTTACTATTATCAAGAACATGTGTTATTCTGCCTTGAGATTCGCCCGACTAGCGCAGAAAAAGCTTAAGGAGGATGCTGATAGTAGTAATGAGAATATCATTACTTCTTCTACACATGATGATTATCAGAGAATAAGAGTGACCCAGGATAGAAAGTGGAAGGGATAAAGTAGTGGCACACTTAAAGCAGTCAGTCTTTGATTGAGTTCCCTAACATATCTCTATTAGTAGCATTTATTCGAACCGATTCGTGTTTTTACTCCAAGTAAAACACTAAAACTCTAGCTAGCCCTGCTACTTCTTCATTCCTCTTTTTTACAATGAAACCCCCGCGATATGAAAATAAAATGACATAAAATATGTCCGGACTTGATCACTTTCCTCCTTCCACAAAAACACCAACATATAACTAAACTCTCACACCACATATAATAACTATCCCAAAAGGTAGAAGCTCAAATTATCATGAACTCTTTCCCTCTTTCTTTCCTCGTCAATTCAAATTCAGACTGTTGGTAGGTGTAACTACCCTCGTCTTCTCAATTCCTGATGGCGTAGCACCCATGCCTCGCCCCTTAATTACTGCCAAACTCACACCCATACGAGTACATCCATACTCCCTCCAACTTTTCACGGCACCACTAGCATAAACACCCCTAATGAACATATTACGTTCCAATACCGACAATCGTTGGACCCAATCAGACACATCATCTTCCATGGCATCTAATGCACTTAATGTCCAATCGAAGTTACGGCATAAACGTTCTCCCATCATGGTAGTTAATAATGAGTGCTGTAACGAACGTGCCTCGTAGTTGAGTTGTTCCATAGCTTGGGATTCAGCATCTGTGGCACCACGTGAACGGCTGCGGGTGGATGATGAATTACGTTTGTGGACGTAGGCCGTACGAAGTAGCAGATTGATTAGGAGTGTACCCGCGAGGAAAAAGTGATCATTCTTGTTACTGTGGTGTGTGTGTAGAATAATATTTTAGAAGAGGTTAGAAAGACATATTATGAGAAAATATAAAGATGGTGCATGTGATGGTGCATGTGAACACAACATGTACACCATAAAAAAATAACACAAAACAATACCAACAATAACCACCCCATTGCAATAACATTTAATGCCATTAATATCTTACCTTAAATTCATAGTAACCGCATCAGCCTCAAGACGTTCCTTCATCCTTTGTCGATAATGTTTTGGTAACGTTGGTATTTTAATAAAATTCAACATTGCCCAACGATCGACTGCCCATAATGGCATTTTTATTTTAGTACCCTCTGGTAAATAATGATGACTGGTATCATCATTAGTGGTATCATCATCGTCTTCGTCGTCACGTCGGCGTTTACGACCAGCCATTGAGGCAGCACGATGTAAATCAGGATCAAGTTGGGATAGGTGAGCAAAGTTAAACTTTGGTTTAACTGTTAGTAATTCTTCCTCCGCGAGGATTGTATCTATATCGTAGTAGCTTGGCATGGTATTTTACTTGGTATTAATAGTATTATATAATATAGATGGGCGGAAAAGTTTTAAACGTCAGTTATTATTGAGGTACACCGTCAACATGAGATGGTGCACTTACTAATAAGAAACTTCTACGATACTAAAATGAGTAGAAGAAAGTTTCAAGATGAAATTCTAGCTTCATAAACAAGAAAGAACAAACTTGATGCCACCCCAAACTTTACTCCACTTGAGTTTTTGGCACTAAATTTCAATATTAGGATCTAGGAGATGACCCAATCGACAAATCTGATCTCCTTTACATCGATTATAAATTTATAATAACAAACTTGACTGATATCAGTCGAATGCATCAGAATAAGCAAGAAAACACCAAAAAAATGCCAATATTCAGCATGTATCAGATGAATAGAGATGTAGTAGTGGTGTGCAATCACACAGGATCATGTATAATAATCAAACAACATTGTATAGATAAATACTTGATATATGAACACAGCACCATTGTAGGACCCTCCATCTCACATCTATCACCATTTTTTGACAGATGGTTAGGTCAGAATCTGATTTCAAACAAATTTTATGAAATGTTTGGCCATCAAATGGTGTTGTGTCATCATGAAGGTACTCATGTAAGGGTTGTTTGGCATTATCTAGGTATTAAAAAGCCAATAACATTCAAAGAACCATAATATAGTCATCAATTTTTGGCAAAAGGGGTTGAAATTCTCTCACCTTATTTCAAGAGCAATCTTGTTGTAACTCAACCATGAGTGATGCATATGCTATAGTAGACATTCCCAAGTCCTTACCTATATACATGGGATGGCTTTGACAAGCACTGGCAGGAAAATAAAGCACAACAAGGTAGTGGTTGACATCCAAACGTACGAATCGAATGGCTCAGTTTCCCTCGAAAAGTCTTGATCTAAGAAAAGTTTTGCCATCAAGTGGGGGTATATCAGCATGCAGGTGCTATAATAGCAGATGTTTGGCATTGTATGGATATATAACAAAGTGATGAACACTCCCAGCATGATTGTAACACCCTCCACCATACTTTTACAGCCCCATGTTTGCGGGTTTCATGCCTCAGATCTTGATTTTCTGCCAACTCTCAGACAAGTTTGGCCATCAAGTGGGGGTATATCAGCATGCAGGTGCTATAATAGCAGATGTTTGGCATTGTATGGATGTATAACAAAGTGATGAACACTCCCAGCATGATTGTAGGGCCCTCCACCATACTTTTACAGCCCCATGTTTGCAGGTTTCATGCCTCAGATCAGGAAAAAATCTTGATTTTCTGCCAACTCTCAGACAAGTTTGGCCATCAAGTGGGGGTATATCAGCATGCAGGTGCTATAATAGCAGATGTTTGG
>Ga0214480_100020_pt1 | contig 52047 bp, 34 predicted proteins | sample M1_20Mar14CPVII9_3_FD_165042 | JGI IMG/M metagenome (GOLD analysis project Ga0214480, IMG submission 165042) | Marine eukaryotic communities from Monterey Bay, California, United States - M1_20Mar14CPVII9sort6BwellE17 | ecosystem: Environmental > Aquatic > Marine > Unclassified | place: USA... | reverse complement strand
GATGCCCTCTGTCGTGCCTCTTCTAGATTTGCTGCATGTAAAGGTAACTCCTCTTCCCCATCACCTTGTTGTTCATCATTATTGTTATCCTCGTCATCATTCTCCTCCTCATAGAAATTACAAACAGATAATGCATCTCCGCCTAATTGAACAACTGCCAACATACTATCGGCATTAGATAACTCTTGAAATCTTTTACAGGTTACCTGTAAACTAAACCGATCTGTTCGTGTCCCGACGTATGATAAACATTGTGCCAATATATCATTGTTAAGAAGTTGTAATAAATCTGATTGGTGTTCTGTAGTAGTAGTGGTAGTATTGCAATTGAATATTTCTTTGGATAGGTTTACTTTAGATATAGAAGAAGTTGTTGGTTCTGTTAGTAGACGAGGCGTTGCAACAACAACATCATCGTATCTTTGACGTTTGGTTGGTCTTTCATTATCTTCCCCCGAGCTATCATTATTATTGGTAGTTGAAAAGGGAAGGAATGATGTTATCTTGCGCTTTATTGCAGACATTATCGTAGACATGGTAGGTGTATATTATATATATTCCACGGTACTGTCACCGAGAACAAAAGAAGTTGAATGTTTTGCAGTTGAAATCTTTCCGTGGGGATATGCCAAAACTGGAACACTACTAACCACTAGCAGTAAGTTATCCAACAACAACAGTAATTACTTGATATCTAATAAACACTACCAGACAAATCGATTGACCTGCTACTACTCTCTTAGGATGGAACAAGCAAAGTAGCGTTGCACTAAGCGTTGAATCTGGGAAAAATGGTAAGGTTGGGGCGGATACCTTAAATAGGATACCGTATCCTTCTACGCATGCCCCCCCCACAACGTAACAAAAAGGCCTAAAACCGGACATAGTGCTTTTACGGTTTTTTTTGATTTTTGCGGATTTACGAGAAAGCAACTTTTGTTTGCAGTAGACTGGCCTATACCTTATTGGCGCTAATATGCCGTTATTAATTAGTACACAGTGTTGTGATTACTATCGTTGTGTTAATAGATGTTATTATCATTATGTAGAAGGGTTCAGACAGTACCATATCAAATTTACAACACATACATCACGATAATTATTGGCATTGGCGGTATTATGATCAACAGTATTGGTTTATCCTCCACTTAATAATTACAGTTGATTAAATAATTATTGGTTATTATAGAATGTTATAATATACTAGAGCGGCGGCGGCGGCAGCCCGACATCGATATTATTTATTGTATTTGATATCAACATTCACCGAAGGTATTATTGTTGGGATATATTATCATTTGATTGTGTTGTGGAGGAGGTATACTCATACTCCTGTGTTAGTAATTGAATATTTGGTATTATATATCTATTGAGTATCAGTACAACCTGTGCATTAAAAGTTTGGGATTTGAGAAGTACATAATAATAATGTTACAATTAGTTAGGTGAGTAGTGGTTTGAGATGTATGTGGTATTAAATAGTTATGTTGAGTATCAATATGTGTTCAAATATCGTTGCTCAATGTGCAGTATGTTTCTTCATCTCGATAGTAACAGATGGGGACGATTCATCATCATCATCAACAACTACTTCATCGGTATTAGAGGGAATAAGCCACGATTGTGGCACCTCTCCTGCCTTGGACATGAAGAAGTACTCTTCCCATTCCTTCGGAAGTCTTGCTTGATCACCATTACTGCCAGTAAATTGAACGAATGATTCGTTACCTTCCATAACGTCTACACGAGAGATGGAGGATACTACTGTCAATGTATTGGATCGTTTGGCCTTATTCGTTTGTGGGCCTCTCTTCTTTTCTGTAGTCTTGACCTCAAGTTCGGCAAGGATAGATGCAATATTGGCCTTGAGAGGAGCTTGGAGTTTGTTGACAATTGTATTGATCCTATCAACAACAACAGGCATGGTGTTAACAAGCTTTCTGATGGCCTCTGTTCGTTGGTGGATTGCTTCCATACTCTCTTCGGACATGAGGCCATACATGCCCCAGCGATGGATGTATTCAGGAATGTGCATGATGAAGTGTAGTTTATTGAAGTACTTACGGTGTGGGAATGCCGCCTCGAATGCCAAGAGAAAGACATCCAAGTATTCAATGAACTTCTTCTCGTCATCCCGATCAATCTTCTCCTGGCTCTTCATCATTTTGGCAAGGGGGAGGAAAGTTTCGGCAACTCTACTCCACAAAGCAACCTCACGATTAACTTCTTCATGTAATTGATGACCTTGGGGATAGACCTTGATGAGGACGGCTGCAATCTCGGAGAAACGTTCAAGAACATTCATTAGGTCACCCGAAGTTAAGTCAAAGCCACTTTTGTCGGGCTGGAAGGTACCTCCAACTCCTTGAATAGCACAGTTGAGGGCATGCTCAAGGGCACTCTTGGCTCGTTTGCACTTTTCGTGGCACATTTTTCTCAATAATGGTTGAAACTCTTCAAGTCCATTCTTCAACATGTTCAAGTGTTCCAATCCAGTAACATTAGAATGGTTATTGACTGCTGCCTGTGCATCAACGCGTCGAGCTTCCCAAGTTTCGATTGATGCCTCGGTTCTTGTGGATGCTTCGGTGCTTGTGGATGCTGATGCCTCGGCTGGTGGTGGATTCTGTAATCGGCTGGAAACGGATTGGGCTGCCTTTGCCGTGCGTAGTAGTCTATGGCTATGGTTGATCAAAGCCATGTATCGTTGTTGAGCTGGGGTAGGTGTTTGATCTTTCTTTGGTCGTTGAAATTGCTCAAGCATTGCGGGGAGTAGTTCTTGATCAATTTCTAACATCTTAGTATACCAGGGAAGGGACATAGTCTTGGAGCGGATCCACAGCCGCATTTCATCGAAGATGTGATTGCCAGTGCCACCAGTAAGATGAAGTGGTCCTCCATTCTGTTTGTAATGAGGAACTATTAGGAGAGGCAGCAGGTATTGTGAGCCACAGTCTCTATTGAGTTGCATATAATGGGCATCTGTCTGATTGGGGAATGCTTGATCTTGGAACCTGGCACTAGCGACATCAGGTGCATAATACCCCTCCCGCTTTGGGAAATCGGGAATTACTTCACAATCCGGATCACGATGACGCTGGAGAAGTTCCGTTGGTTGGCCGAGCTTCTCAGCTGGGCAAATACAATCTGGACAGGAACTCTTGGATGCAGGGCCCTTATTCCCCATGAGAATCAGTGTTTGTTTGGTATCATTGGCACCATGCCCACTAACTTGGAGTACTTCAACTGAAATTGAATTAGAAGGAAGTAGTTTCATCTTAATCCGGAAAGACTGAGTATGGATGACTGTCGAATCAATTAATAACTGACAGCCCACGACATATTGGGTATTGGCATCATCATCACAATCATATTCGTCGGCTAAATCAGCAATATCATCAATACTTCTTACACCCTTAACCACCAAACGAAAAGATACATCTGATACGTCGGCTGGGATTTGCACGGATGGTGGATTACCATCAACTTCTCTCTCGGGGAACTTGACTTGATTGGCAGAAACAGACCCAATTACAGTGACTGATAACTGTCTTCGGGCTTCTGCCTTGGATGGGATTGGGAGGAACGTAAAGCACTCGCATTGGGACGTGCCAATCTTTACAATGCACATCTGCATGAGGTCCCACACAAAGTTTTGAAGGAAGGTGCCGATGATGCACTTGGAATGGAAGAAAGTGGCCTTTTCATTATCGTAAGTCTCTGCTGCCTCTTCATATTGTGCTATTGGAATTGTATACTTGGACGAATTGCCATCCTGTCTATTACCAATTCGAAGGCTTGCAGTCACGTTACTGCCTGCTCTATCAATTCCAAATGCAGCAAACAAGACATTGGCCACGTGGCTTAAATCAATACTTGTACGGAACGCGTCATCCAATACGGCCTTGGCTGTTAATAGTTCAAGAATTCGGTGCGGCTCCTCAAGGTACCAGAAGATACACTGTTTCTTCAAGTTGTTTGCCTTGCTAATAACAAGTTCAAGCTCCAATACCTTTGGTGGCACCGTCCCCTCCTTATCAATCGCGGCTAGAATTTTCATGACTTGGGGAGGCATGAGCTTATTCTTGAGGGAAGGAGGGACAAAGTGGTTGATAACCTGGTGCAACCTACCAACAGCACGTGTACTCATCTTCACCCAATCACGCAAGGCAGCAACCATCGGTGGAGTCCATAGTAAGCTATCCTCATCAAACAATACAAGGCCATGATTGCTTAGAAACTTCTCCATGATATCCATCTTTATCTCATCATCACTTTCTTGTACAACTATATTCATAAACTCTTCTAACAAATCCACTTTCCTTCTAACGTACCTCTGCTGTGACTCTTTGTTACTAGAGTTGGCACCGCGTGTTTTGGGTATAGATAGGAGGGTATGATTGTCTTCTTGACCGGTGTCACGTAATGTTTTGATTTCGGTGGTATTTTGTGTTGGCCGGTTACACTTCTTCATAATTCTCATGGCAAGATTCTGCAGCTCAGCAGACGGCACGCCCTCTTCATTCAATTGGCTGTGGATTAAATCAATGGAGCTCCCAAGTGCATTATTATTATCAATCGTGCTACTATGTGGCCGCTTGTTATTATTATTAATAATGGGGGTTAGCCCGTATTGGTTAGGGTGACAGGCATGTGGTAGTTGGGTGAGGTGTAATGGATGTGGAATTTGTTGTGTTTGATTGTTGTTTGATGGAGGAGGAGGAGGAGGGATTGGGTTTGGATATTGATTAAACGGGGGAGGTGGGGCATACGGGTAATAAGGATATGGATAATACGGATAGTATGGATTTGGATATGGATGTTGAGGAGCTGCTGGCAGATGCTGAGCTAATGAAGGATCTACACTCGGCTGAAGAGCATGTACCCGTTCATAATTAGTGGACGTGGATGGTAAAGACTGTGTTGAGGTAGTATTATTATCAGAGGATACATCCTCGTCTGTTACTTGTTGGTCGTGTGTACCTTCTCCGCCATTAAAGGAGGGAGATTGTTGCGTTGACATGGTAAACAAAGGACGTACACTAACTTATAGACAATTAACAACAGTATAACACAGTATAAGCACGTAATAACCTACATTAGTAGTCAGTCGCATTAGGATACCGCGTTTGAGTACTTTCTCATAAATCCGTAAAAATCACAAAAACGCAAAAACCATTATGTCCGTCCACGTTACGTTGGGCCCCACTCTCATAAAATTGCACAAAGCAACTCCACCTATTGATCCTCCCCAATATAACCTAGTTATAATATTTTGTGTGTAGTATTACTCCAAACACATCCTCTGATAATATATTATAATTTCGGTGCACTTACAAAACACACAATACAAGTACACTGAAAACTCAAAAAACACATACTTTGCAATTATAAATAAGAGTACCTAATAGCTCCCAACAACCTACTACTAATATACTAATATACGCATCATATCATGTCAAAACAACTGGAACCACTCTGTAATACTCTTGATAGTGTTCTCGAACGCTTGGCTGCTGTAGAATGCAAGCTCGGTCTATCTCCTCCAAGCGGTAGCTCTCCAACTCAACAACAACAATCGGGGGCTGGTTCATCTGCTACTATAGTAGAAGATGACGGGGAAGTATCACCTCGTTTAACAGCATACGATGAGCACATGACACGAGCATTATTACCCTTCACTGAAGCATGTACATCCCTCGGACCTGAAATGGAAACTGTCGGCACATCAATTAACACAGTATGGACGTCAATTCGTACAATTGTTGAATTAGGAACCAAGTATAAAAAGCCACAAAAAGACGTACCAACATCCATACAACCATATTTGAAACCATGTCAGGATGCAATGTCGTCAATTCAAAAATCACGATTAGATATGAAGTTTACGAATCATCAAAAGGCCATTATGGAAATGTTGGCATGTGTTAGTTGGGTGGTTATGACACCACCACCTAGTCCATCGACCTTTGTGAAGGATACGATTGGCGCATCAGACTTTTGGGCCAATAAAGTACGTAAGGAATACAAAGGTAAAGGTACTGATGGGGATGCTCATATTAAATTCTGTGATACAATGAAGGCACTTGTGTTAGATTTGAGTGGATATTTGAAGGAGTATCATTTATCTGGATTGGCATGGAATCCACACGGGAAGGACTTTTCAGAGGCTACAGTTGGCAGTGTTACTGCTACATCTGCTGCTTCTCCAAAGAAGGAGGTACCCAAGAAGGCACCTGCCACAACTGGTGGTGGAGGAGCTGCTAACATGTTTGCTGAATTGAAAAAGAAGCAAACTGGTGCTGGAGATTCAGCTGCCACTGGTCTCAAGAAGGTTACGAGAGATCAACAAACATGGAGGAAGGAATTCAAGGCTGACAAACCTGTTGTGGCAGCTCCAAGTAAACCAGCTACGGCAGCTAAGCCCAAGTTTGGTAGTGGTGCAGCCAAAAAGCCACTAGGACCACCCAAATGTGAATATCAAGATCGAGGATGTAAGTGGAATGTTGAGAATCAAACTAAGGATACATGTGAGGGCGGTGTATGCAAAGTTGAAGTCACCGATGTCAAACAACAGGTTTACATTTACAAGTGTGAAAATGTTACAATTCAAATCATTGGCAAGTGTAAATCAGTCATTCTTGATAGCTGTACAAAGTGCGGTGTTGTATTTGACAATGTTATTTCAGCATGCGAGGTTGTTAACTGTAAAAGAGTACAGGTTCAGGCTACTGGATCCTGTCCGAGCTTCTCAATTGACAAGACTGATGGGATTGTGGTACATTTGTCAAATGAAGAAATTAGTGAGAGCTCATTTGTAACATCCAAGAGTAGTGAGATGAATGTAAGTTGGCCGGATGATGCTGGTGAAATTAAGGAGGCTCCAATTCCTGAACAGTTCATGCACAAGATGGTGAATGGATCGATTACTAGTCAAGTGAGTGATCTTTATCATTAGATGGGGAGTTGGTGGGGGTTATATAATATTGTTTTAGTGTCTAAAGTAGCTTCTGTTTGTATGTCAAGAGTCAAGTGCACAATACTACAAACTAGAGAGACCTTTTAACAGTTTATATCTCTACTTCCAACTAAGTAGCTGGTGCTAAACAGATAGTATCACATCGATTCTCAATACACCTTTTCCTTGACCATTGTCTTCTTCAAACGCCAAACATAAACAATGCAGAATAAGGAAAATACAACGCCAATACTTGCAGCATACACGCCAGGATTATTGCCAGCATCATTGTAAATACGTACACCAACATTACTAGACCAATAAGGCTCTGTATATAAAGCACTGATACCCTCATCGTCATCTTGTATACTAAAGAAGGCAGGCTTACGATTCGTCGCTGCTTCCAATGCCTCATCTAGCGCAAGATGATAGTGTGATCGTGATCCACAAACACAAGATCCACCAGCACATGTAGGCAAAGCCAACGCAGACGTTTCGGTATTGCAGTATGAAACTGAGGAGCAGTCGCCACTACTTTTGCACGATGTAAGTTTTGGAGTTGCAGTGTCAACCCCGTCCTCTTCACTTGCTACAAATGAACTTCTTCCGAGATAGTCATTCAACAATCCAAAGATGGACATTTCCAACAGAGACGGTCTTACTGCAAAGAAATCTTTATCGTCGTCACCATAATTCTTAATAGTCTCACCCTTTTCATCCTTCTCACCACCAATGAGAGAGCCGTAATACTTTCCACTTGCAACGACAAAAGCTTGACCATTATTGGCATCATAAATACTTGTGTAGTAATTTGGAGGTTTGCCTAATGCCTGGCCAATACCATACTCTTTTCCTATTCGTTTAGCATCATTTCTACTTTCAACGGCACCATAATTGACAAGAGTATCACAATTCCCATCAATGAATAGACAATTGTAGAGGTTTGTAAATGTATCAGATGATGAATCAACAGCAGTAGGAAGAAGTTCCAATGCATATGCTGCAGCAGTCTCAGCATCAACTTCATCATTAGCATTCTGATATGCCGCAGCAACGGCCGATCGTGCCACCAATGTTGCAGCAGAGGCAATAGCATCTTTGTCAATCGTTTGATACTCGGAAGAGGCTGAATCCAAGTGCGAATGATACAACGAGTTGGCAATAAATGCCTCATTATAACCGGTTAATACAACTCCACCAATGGCATCATTTGACTGTACGAGACTTGATAGTGGCGAGGGTGGTATCGGACTCGAGCCATCTTCTTCATCTTGATCTTCAACTGACGATGCTGATGCAGTATACCCGGCACTATCACTAGCTGACAATTCAATCATAACTTCGCTTAGAAATGAGGCGAACCCAGCTCCATTATCAGTCTTCTCTCCACCTTGAACATACATGTTCTTTGTGCCCCCTAAATTAGCAACCTGATCTACGGCAATCATACCTCGAATCTCTCCTAGATTTTGAAAAGTCAAATCCTGTCTTAATGGATGCGAGCATGCTCTAGCTGTTGTTGTATCATCCTTCCTCTTGTAAACATTCGGCACACCTTCATTACCAGCGGTACATTCGAATCCTTGTAAATCTTTAATGAAGCGACGTGATCCAATGTAACCATAACTCTCACCCTGAAAGAATGCAAATGTGATACGACCGTAGAGTGCATCTAATGTTTCATCAGTAACTGATGATCCGAGAAGTTGTGCTGCCATGAGTACTGTTAGGATGTTTGATGCAGCAGTGTTAGCACCAGGAACAATATCATGAAACATGGATGTACTGTCAATGTTTGTTGCAATTAAGATTGTCGATTTGCTATCGCCGGCGCCATACTCCAAAGGCACTGGACTTCCAGCAACACTCCAAATCGAATTACCACCAAGCGGTGCACATCTTGGGCTCCATTCATCTTTCGTATCCTTCCATTCTAAACACTTTTGCGAATTATATACAGCATTACCATTGGCATCAGTTTCTCCGCCTGGACCCATGTAATAGTTGAATTCGGATAGTACTGCTGGATACACATCTGTTTCAACATTATTACTACCACCACTATTAGTTAGTGCATTAGCTTGTTCCATTGATACACTCTTCAAGTAACTTGCTGTACTACCATCATCAACATATGCGGTGGGCAAACCATACATATCAGTATTAGTTAATCCATCTAATACAACATCTTCACCCATATTATTAACATTCCATGCATAAGATGTACCAACCGACAATTGCGCCGAGGGTGTATCCTGACCTTGAGGACAAAGTGGTTCAGGAGATGGAAATTTCACACCATTGTTATCATTAACATTTGTAGTGGTTGTAGAGGTAAATGAGGATGCCAATACTAATACACCACGCAATGGACCACCCTCTTCCACTACACCATACTCATTCCCTGCTGTATATTGTGATGAATAATACATTAATTTGGCAACATTATCGGCAGTATAATATTCCTCATCAATAACGGCTACATATGGTGGAATTGACTGTTTCTCTTCCGTTCTTCTATTATCTTCATTATTGTTATCATCATTCGTACCAACGACACTATTCCAATCTAACAATCGTCCAGTCATTACCTCATGCCCATATGTACCACAGCCTACACGACCATTGCGATGGAAGAGTGTTACACATGCCGCATGAGGTAACGATTCAAAGTGATCATTATTAAATGGTTCTGTTAGGCTATGATTTGCCATGGTCTACTTGTAGTTTATGCAGTTGCTGCTGCAGTCGTTGCAAATGTGAAGACTTGGAGTTATTGAGTTGCAATTTCAATTGTTGAAATTTTGCAAATGGCAGTACCAGAGTAAGAAGAAATGTATTTGATATGTCTATCTGAATCCATGCAAGGATATGCTTAACTATGTTTGCCGTGATAGTTGAGATTTACAATAAATACCTTGTAGTGTGTTGAGATATAAATGGGAGTCCACGACTAAGTGGATGGTCGAGTTTGTGAGTACAAATTAAATGGGGATTTTAGATTTTGCCTAATAAATTATTCTCAAGCAACACAACCACACCTCCTAACGACCTTACACAATGACTCATCCACAAGTAGAACAAGCAATGCAAAAGGCTGATGAGTTCTTAGCCGCTTATCCAACACTTTGTCAATATGGTACGTGTCTTTTCACACACACATTTATGTGCAACGGATTTGTTTTGTTTTGTTTATGGGGCAGTGTTGCTATCAATGGAGTGGCCCTGGATGTGGTTTGTGGATTAAATGGTTTGGATGAGATTGCTGTCCATTGGATGGGCTGAGTTGTTTTGTGTTGAGTGCACATCTTGTGTTCAAGAGATTCATTACGTCTGTAAAATTGTAAATCTTAGTTGAACTTCACACCCAGCACTAACAAACCTTTGCCCTCCTCTTATCCACCTTCAAAATATACCAAAATCTCAACATCATTACAATAATAATAACAGACCGTCTTCGTGATTTAGAAAAGAAGACAGGACAACCCAAAGTACTAATCGCCTCAGCCGTCGTATGTTTAATCTCTCTCCTCATATTCAGTTTAGGTGGTACCAAATTAATGTCTGATTTATTCGCCTTCGGTTACCCAGCCTACATGTCCTTTAAGGCAATTGATTCAGCCGACCCTGTCGATGATACACAATGGTTGACATATTGGGTTGTTTTTTCATTATTTTCAATTGTTGAGAATATGATGAATTTCTTAGTTAGTTGGATCCCATTCTATTACATTATCAAGTGTGGGTTCTTCTTATGGTTGTACCATCCCAAGTTTATGGGTGCTGGACTTATTTACAAGCAGGTTATCAAGTGAGTATTTTAATTTTGTATTGTTTATTTGGGTTGTGTTTATGTATGTCCTTATCTAAACTCTATTCCTAATTTATCAATTCAACACAGGCCATATGCCATGCCTTACCTAAATGCCTTGGGCGAACAACCCAAGCCACAAAAGAAGGAAGAGTAAAAAAGATTGTATTGAAGATATAAACCTTAGATGAACACATATATGGGTCACCCTTGAATATATTTGACCCTTGTCGGAGTTTAACTTGGTTGTTTTGCCGTATTAGAATAACTGGGAAAGGCATTGTGCAGTTTGATTATAGCATGCACCCCAATTTAGTTACGGCTCCAGGTGAAGCACCCCGATAGTGTTGATTTTATGTGTGTAGATAAACCTAGTGAAAGTGTTGAACAAACAAATGAACATACCATAGTCTAGTGAAATATTCTTATGTGTCCTTTAATTAGGGATTCTCGCAAGGGCCGTCAACGGCTTGTGCCCTCGTAGGTACAGCTTGTCTAGCACAAACTAACCCTCTCTGTTTAAGTACAAGTTAAACAGAACAATCTAAATAGATAATATTTATGAGGAAGAGGCGACTACACTGAGTAACATTAACTTTCACTTTCTCTAAACTAACACAGATTATTAACAAGCAATTTGTTGTGACTATAATGGGACATAAATGATGTAGGTGGTGTTGTCAATGGATTGGGAACCGTTTGCTTGGCTCCCTAGACTCTTAGTTCTTTTAGTATTGAACAACTGTGGATATTGGGCCACGGGGATCGCTCCAGATAGCTACTCTTTTCTTTCTCCATTCCCCGCGTATACTCTTAGGTGAGTAGCCGCCCATTCTCCACAGTTGCAACCACATAATTGCAATTATACGAATATGTTGTTGAGGGTGTAGCAAGTAAGAGATTCTTGGACGTGTGTAACTATTGTCCAGCAAAACCTCCTCTCTCTTGTTCGCGTTGCATCATCTTTGCAACCATATGGAACTTTTCTTGAAGCTTCTTGTTCGCTGAGCATTCATTTCTAAGGGCATCGACTTGTTGTTGAAGCCCCCTTCGTGCGGATGCAAGATCAAATATCTCTGACAGCTCACCTCCCTCCTCACCCTCCGACACCCTGTGCAATTCCGCTCTTAGATACCGATGGAAATCATCTACAAATGGAAGCATGAAGTAGCAATTGAATTTGGTAATGGCACTTTTACAGAAGGCTTCTCTCCATTGCTGAACTATGTGTTGCACTAATCCCCCAACAACGAGATTCGTTCTACTTGAATCGCGTGTGCATAGTGCCTCTTCCATTAGTTGAACTAGATTGGCATAATCCCGTTCTCTGTTATCTTCGACATCTTCAATTGGTGATAATGCCCCTGAAGAGTCCTGATCTCCCCGTTTTGTGACAACGCCACTACTCTTCCCCTTACTCTTGCCTTCTTCAACTTGCTTTGGTTGACTCTTCTTCGATTGCTCAACAGCAACTTGGTACACGGAAACAATATCCTGTTGATCCGGCAGAGCTCTACGAAGTGCACCCCCACCTCGTTCTTGTAAGTCCCAAGTGACAAATCGAGTCATTGAAGTCAAGTCATCTCGACAACGGATCATGGTCTAAAATTAAGAGGCGTTGCATCATAAAAAGGGTGAGATACAAGTCCATAAAGAAAAGACCCAGCAAATGAAATATACACACAACATAGTCTCGGACTTACATTATCAGAGCATTTCTGAACAAACTCATCAAATAGAGATCGGACTAATGATCTGAATTGTGGATTGTGAGTAATATCCGTACTAAATGTGCTCTGTCCATCGGGTCGTCCGTCCCTCATGTATTGATACGACGCCGCCTTTCTATCGGCCTTCTGACGTATCATATACTCGCTCACCGGACAGAGTCTCCCCATAATATGTGAGATACGCATTCGAAGTGAATCCAACAATGGATCAAAAGATATTTGAGCCTTCTCCAATGCAATTACACACGATGCCCTGAGGAAGTTAACACCGTCATGTGTTTCGCCTATTCCGGCTGCGTTGGCAATCTCATCTTCTGTAATTGTTGGTAGTCGGAGGCAGCGTGTGGCGAGGTTAAATTCTCGCAAGACACGGTGATATTGTGAACCTCCATACAATTTGTGCTGAGTGTTACCAACCTCCGATTGAAGTAGATGTTCCCACGTTCGTTCTGACACTGACATTGGACAGCCTTGAACATCTATATTTTTTATGACGACAATCATGTTTAGAAGAGATTCCAAGGGTGGATAAAATCAAAAGTCAAAGTGCAAAACAAAAACTTACCAGCAAATGAACCAGCGGCCGAAGTCTCCTGCTCGAGAGTCTCTCCATATGAACCAGCTGGGGCGATGATACTACCTTGGATTGAGTCCTTCAATGCCTTACAAAAGTCATCACAAAACGCATCGGCACCATCCTTGAGTCTCTCAAGCGAAATGGCATCCAATTCTTGCTCACATGCCTTGAGCCTCCGTTCCGCGGCAATATACTCTGCCTTTAGCAACGGAACGATCTTGGCCACATTACGACGGTAGCACTCATCAACTCGACGTTCCAGGAACCCACGCAAACGACTGATACCAACCTTAGGCAGCATAGCCTTGGGATTCATACCCTCTGACTTGTTACCCCATCGTTTTATACGATTCCAAACTACCTCACGATCGGCATCCTCCTTCTCTGCACACCCGGCAACAAACTCATCATCGTCATCAAATAAGAAATCTTCATCATTTCCTGATTCCAATCGCCTAACACGTCCACTGGGTACCGAGGTATAAAATGGCCCACCCAACTTATGTGGGGATACTCGATCGATGATACGCGCTGAGATGAATTCGGCTACATCATTCGGAGTACCAAACTGAGGCAGCTTTGTATCCAACTTGGTATTCACAATCACAGTCCTGCTGAGGTCAGGATCGGCCTTCTGAACAACCTCCCTCGTTATGCCGTGCTTCCAATCCATGGTATCCTCGACACACAAAATGATATAATCAGGACATCTCATTTTAGACACAACGAGACGTTCAGCCTCACGAGCCGCGGCAAGTAACGCACGCTGCTGAGCATTCACACCCACGCCCTCCTTACGTACACGTGGTGCGGATATTAATCCTGGAGTATCAATCAATATCATATTAGGACAATACTTATACTCCATTCGGACATTAATCTCACGAACATCAAAACTCCTAACTGGATCCTTCTCCAACCTTTGATTCTCAGACTCGATATACTCCTGAATTTCATTCAGCGACTTGGGACGCTCAATACCATCATCACCCTGAAGGAAACACCGTGGATGTGCACATCGGGGATTGTATTGCATACGTAACGCTACGGGACGACGTGTCTTGGTCCCACCTCCAACTTGATTGAATTGAAATCCCATTAAGGCCTCGATTAATGCCGATTTTCCTGAGGATTGATGCCCTACAACGACTACTGCGGGTGCATCGAATGGTTTTTTGAAGTCCTATGTGTTATATTGATTGGAATTGGTGTAGAATTGCAAACGTATGAGAAATTTTGTTGGGGAAAGTTATAATAGGCCACCTTGTATTCAAGGTTGCCACTTCACAGCCATCGCAAGAACAACAGTATCAACCACAATGCACGTAGCATGCCAAATCAGGTATAAACAACAAATCAAGGCAACATACACTCATCAACCACATCCAACGCCAATTACAGCATCCAAACGTCTTTTCACGTAGACCATCCTTAAACATTAATTTTCACGTAGACTATCCTTGAAACATCAATATTAAACAAACCAACACAACTCACCTGTGCCAAACTATGTAATAAATTATACGCATCATATAATGCCCCCTTCTCACTACCCTGTCCATATTCATCTGAATCCCCACCCAATCCACCACTACCCATCAAACTTGTCGTTTCACCTAGACCATCTTCAACAAAATTATTAGCCTCAACTCCACCTGCCAATCCATCATCATAGGGCGGTAATGGATCGAATAATTCATCACCCTCTGAATAATCAAATTCATCATATCTATCATCGTCAATGATATTATTATTAGATGATGATGATGAGGTACCTCCTAGTAATGAGTCTAGGTCATCATCTAGATTAAACGACGTAGAATCTGTGTCATCCAAGTCTAATATATCATCAACGCTACTACTACGTTGACTTTGTTGTTGTTGTCTTGATGATGATTTATTAGATCGTCCACCACGGCTGTTTGACGGTCTGCCACGCGTAGTAGATGATGTTGATGTTGATCGGCTATTACTTTGACCTCTTTCAGCTTTAACTGTACATTCATTTATGCCTAGGGCTAAAGTAGCACCAAATAATAAATGTAGTGCCCTCATCTTATTATTATTACTGTTGTTGTTATATTATTTAGCTGACACCACCCTCGGTTATATAAATTGCAATGCAACTGCCAAGTAGGTGAATCTATTATACCTAATCTATTGCAATGAGGTGTAACAACGATATTTTTTGCCCAATGATACTTCACTATAATTACTAGGTACGCCGTCGTCACTACTTTAACTAATACTATTACGCCTAACTATTAAATATGTATTGCACGTCTGGATGCAATATCCTTGATCGTTGAGCCCATTGTCTGATGTATCGTTTGTCAAGCGCGCGGTCCACCTCAAAAAGGCTGAGTGTTGAGCGCGGCTTTTTCTACGAAAAGTCGTCCATATTTTCTGGTACGATAGACCTATGTTTGATGCTACTACCTCCTTTGATTACTAATTATGAGCTGAGCAGGCCTCAGTACGTATGTATGAAATACAAGGTATGCTATTATTATTAAGAGCGTGTATGATGGCTAGAATCGTTACATGTACCCAAAGCTAAAAGATGACGACTGCTTTAGCCAACCAGGATGTGCCCTCAGCAGTCAAGAGCAAGGTAGGCAAGTTTAGAGAGAGGACTTGTAATCTATGTTTGTGCCTCTATTTTATGTACATTGCAGCGACTCATCTTATGCCAGCTCTATATCAAAGTCACTCCATTGATCAGTCATCAAATGCTTGAGTTGCTTTTGACTATTGATAATGATTCTCCGTACCTTGTCTGGCTTGAGCCCTACTAGCTTACTAACTTCTGCAATTGTTAGCGGTCCCGACATACCCTTGGGTAATGCCCGTTCATCCATCAATCCATACCTTAGCAATAACAAATCAACCTCATGCGGTGAGAGGTATCTTCGCAATGTCCCTATCAAATGATCCTTCATTAGCAATCTTTGTGTTCGTTCGTACTCAGTCTCATCGACCTTACCCTCGACTATGTTGTACATAGTATCCTTCCTATTACTACTATTTGGCTTATTCGTATTCTGTATCTCTGCATCGAGTGAGAATGTCACCTGAGACATGGCCTTTTGACATCGTTCGAGCTGTAGTACAGTTATGTCTGATGCCTCGGCTAATTCAGCCTTGGTAGGTTGTCTTCCCAGCTCTTTTTGTAAGTGAACTTCATTCTTCGTCACACGTTTATGTGTCTCGTGTAATCGCTGGGGTACTGTTACTATACGAGATTGAGAAGTTTGTGATCGTTTCACGGCTGATCTAATCCAATACATGGCATATGTCGAGAAGCGAAATCCACGGTCGGGTTCATACTTTTCAGCTGCTCGGATGAGGGCCTGTAGCGGGGTTGGAATGAAGAGGAGAGAGGAGGGTGGGTGCGGTTAGAGGTCGCAAGTACATAAGTCGTTGGGCCTTAAGTTCGTAGTCGACAAGATACACCTTCCAGTAAAAACTTACCATGGTACCATCCTGCATCAAGTCTCCAGCATTATATTCACTCCCCAATCCATTTCGGATATACAAGTTCACTACGCGCTGAACCATCCTCAGATTACTAGCAACTAATTGATTCTTAGCAGCCATACCATCTTCCAAGGCTTCCTTCAATGCAACAACATTCATCTTGCCCGCGGCGGCAGCCCACTCATCATCAGTTGGTTCTCGTCCATTCTTATTCTGTAACTCGTCATGTAATTGTTGTATCCGTATAGCCTCCTGTGTCTTCGTTCCCAACTCTTTCTCCTCTTTGGGTGTTACTCTTTCAACGGAATGTATCTCCCGTGCATAATCTAACATTGAATCTGGTACCGAGGCTGACTTTTTATACATCATTTCGGAGTTGGTCTGACGGCGTTTAATTATGGCACGTTTGGTATTGACCTTGCGTATTAGTTTACGTGATTCTTGTGTATTTGGTAACCGTGCCATGTCTAGGCTGGTAATATGTTTGTCTAATCCTTCGTCCTTAATGAAACCTGGCATTGTTGATGATTGATTCTTTGACTTCTTTCTATTTTTTACTATTGTTTTGGTTGCTGTTGGTGGTTTCTTATTAAAATCACTTGTTATGGAGGAAGAAGAGGTAGCGACGGTCCTCTTAACGGAGGTCTCCTCGGGTTGCAATGGTGTAGGAGGAGCACGTGTGATACCCTCATACAATATTTCACTATCAATTTCTGGGGGTGAAATATTTCTATTACTCTTTCGATCTTGATCAATCTCGGCGAGTATAGCATCTCTATTACTAACACCACCGTATGCAGATATTTGTGCTGGGGTTAATTGTTCATGCTCCTCCTCCTTACTATTAGAAGTGGGGACGGCAAAGTCGTCAGCAACTAATCCCAACAATTCATTTTGTAATTTAATTTCGACCGTACGGATGTCTTTCTTTGGTACATTTATCCCTCCTCCTCCTCTATTATTTCGTTTTCTATTATTCGAGCGTATGCTGTTGTTCCTCGTTGCCGCCTTTCGTGGTGGTGGGATTGCTGTATTGGTTTTTGTTGGGGGCATTTCCAAGAATGATACCATATTGAGCACATGATATGTACTGTGTGGTCTATTAGTTATCTCATCTTGTAGCGGAGAAGATGGATATTGTCTTGTAGAAGATTGACATTGCAATGGTCCTTTTGTCATTGGGGGTGAAGAAAAGGCAGAAGAACTCGAGGAGGAAGCAAGGAGAGTTGTTGCTACTAATGCAGCAGCATTGTTCCTTCGTCTTCGTCGACTATTTTTGTTTACCATTAATTGATTCATTGCTGCCAATCTATATATTATTGGACCTACTTATTATTATATTGTAGAGCTCTATTATCAATTGTTGTTCTATCCTCAAGCTGCTCTTATCGTCGCCGCCAGCAAGTTTATTGTGGTGTTTAGAATTCTGCTGAGTTGGTTCATTATATTTTTTTTGGGTGTGCGTATGCGTGTCGTATCTAGCTAAATTAGCCAGTCGTCCGCTCCCCGATGTCACACAAAGTTGGATTGCACGAGTCGATTGCGCTAGCTCCAATCCGTATTGAGGATTTAAACAGCGCACAAGCATAGATATCATGTCTTGACTTAAATATTTGTCGCCGCAATGTTGTCCATAAATCAAAATCAGAAAGAGTTTGCAATCCAAATACTCAGATACTTTCTCCCTCCCGCCTCATCCATCAACATACAATATATCCATCACAATACCATCATACTATCATCAACTTGCAAAAATCACAACAATGACAACAACAACCAATAATACTTCTCCTTTATTAATTCTATTTTCTATCTTTAGCTTCTTAGTTGGACTATCTGGTTTGATAGTAGGATCCATAGCACTTTCACATATTAGAGCAAATGACAATAACATATCTTCATCACTAACAACATCTCCATCATCGGTAGGTCTTACATCAGTCGGAGACTTTGTCGGCGTATGGGAAGCATTAGGGCATACAACCGTTTTGACAGGTGCCTACAATGCTAGTGCAGAAGATATCGAAGTAAGATACTCTACTGGTTCATTAACTTATATCATTTCTTCTGTCGACGCCGAAGGTCAATTTGAAGGCATTAGATGTCCATCAACAATCTCCGCTGGTACTGATACTCCAGCACCGATGGGAGGTGTAATTGGAAATGATAAATTGGATGCACAGGCATCAATCTACTTTCGAAACAATGCAGCAACACCAAGTAATCGATTTGGATTTTGGAGATGGAGATTTTTAGATGATTCAAACGCTATCCTATATCTCGAGAATCAGGTTAACATCCCCACGCAAGATGCTCGTGCCTTTACTGGTTCTAGTACTACAAAGAAAGTATCAACAGATCCAGTATGTCCTACATAAGTAGTATGTGAAAGTTGGTAGATGTCAAATTTTATTCACATCATATGTCAAATTTTGTTCACATGATATGTACATCTATCGACCTTTAGCATCCCCACTACTCACACATAACTATAAAGATAAGTTTGAAGTATACCTAAGTAGAGCTAGCTCATAATTGCAATACCATTTCGAAGTAACTACGTACTCAACGTACTCAAGCTACCAATTTTGCCAAAGATGAGAGTCAAGGCGAATTTTATTCCCATTTTTGAGATAGATTGTTGCAGTTTCACGTAGTGGTAACCCCTTGCTCCCTTTTATGATTGAATATGATATTCTCCTCATATGTAACTGCGGCATTTGCATTTGCCAATACATTGGAGCAGCAACGATTTCATCCGCCGCCATCAAAGGCAGGTAGGTATCTGCACACAACAAATTACATAAATCGATATTCATCAACAACACTGTCATCATCATCTTCCTCTGGTGTGGGGAGTGATGGTAGTACTACTGAAGAACAATCAACTTCAAAAGCATCATCCGAAGCAAAAGATATTATTACTGCAACAAAAACAGCAGAAACAGTGAAGGTAAAAAGCAAGCGTGATAATGTTGTTGTTAATGATGACAATAATATCATAACTCCATCAACTTCTGCTATAAAAGGATTACTACCTACCGAAAAGTTCAATTTATTATGTCATATACATTGTACATTAACGCTTCTACGGAAACATTTCCCAACTCTACTTGAACTGCCATCTATTTCAAGCTCAACCGCAAAAATAATATATGAAAACAATATAATAATTAGCGGGCCCAATGAAGAGATATTAGCTGAGGGATTAGACGAAGTTCTTCTATTGAACAGAGCATTAGCAACTGCAGCGGTTGCTGCTAAACGAGCTGGAAGTTTGTTAGATTTAGCTATTGGAGGTACAAGCTCTTCTTCGTCTCAAACTGATTGGGTTGAATGTGAGCTACTCATTGATCCAGATAACCCACTTGAAGTATTAGTATTTTGGAAGACACAACTTCCTTCTATTATATCTCCTACTTCTCCATTTGGAAATCAAGTGAAGGATGAAGATAAATCTACTTCCTACACTGAGTTTAGTGGTATATCAACATTAGTACTATCTCCTGAATCAGGGCTCGTCACTAACTTACAAGTTAATGAAGTAAAGATTAATGGAGTTGCAATAATAGAGTCACTGGGTACAGCATTATCAACCCTGAGGCGAACAGCAAGGTCGGCAATGGCTACATTTGATGACAGTGAGCGGAAGAGTAGTACTGGTAATCCTTTGTTTGATGGACTGTTGAATGGTGTTCGAGACGTTGCTGATGCTTTGGAGGCTGCATCTTCAGAAGAGAAAGAAAATAGTTTAGCTGATTCGCAACTATTAGTTGTACCAAAACATCTTTGGACTAGTGCAGCATATTCTGTTGAAGAAGGAGGTATCAGAGTCAATTCTACTTCAGAGAAAGAGCAAAACATGTACAAGGCTATATCAATAGATGAATATCAAGTTCCACTCCCCGGGTCTAAATCGTTTGTTGAGTATACTGCCAATCACAAGTCACTGCAAAGTTTTGCAGAAAGTGGCATATATCAATTGGCTGGAATAGAAACTTCTGTTTTGGCAGACATCTCATCAGAAAGTGTAAGATCCTTGTTTGCTACAGATGCAGAACTAGTGACTCGTGCAAATGATAGTGAGGAATCAATAACTCTTCTTCGTGGTGCTGGAAAGATATCAGACTTATACCGATCATTAGCAATTATTCGAAATGCATCTAATGGAAACTTCAACATACAGATAATTGAAGTAGATGTAGAGACTCGACGAATAGTAGTTAGGTGGAATACACTGTCTCCACTCAAGGTTGAAGGAACAGATGCCTTTCTTTTTCAATCAGAGACGTCTAATCGTCTACCACTGAGTGATGATGGAGACAAGGAAAAGGTGGCAAGTCGGTGCATTTCTTACTTCAATGATCAAAGTGACAATATCCCTTCAAAGATTAGTCGAGTCGAGAACCTTAACTTGAAGGTGCAAGGAGTTATTGCTGATTCAACGTGGGCTCAATCATTTGTATCGGCTGCTCTTCGAAGTGGTATCACTGATAACACACCTCTTCCAGATACAACAATTATCACAGAACTCTTACAGGCATTGACTAAGTCAACCACAACACAGAAAGCAAATACTGATACAAAACAGACCAAGAAGAAGAAGATACAAATGGATATCATGCCTCTACTCGATGATACCGCGGCTGTATCATTTTATAATATCATTCGCTCTCTTCACAATGATGTTCCTAACATTGTCAATTTAGATAAAAGTTCGTCATCAATTCCTGCCGGGGACTATCTTGCAGAATCTGTAGAGCTACGAGGATTGTTAAGCGAAGTCTTAGTAAGGGGAGACCAATCCTATCGTCGTCTCTTTAGTTTGGCTATATCTTCTATACGAGCATCATTGCAATCAAATAATGTAAGGCTGGCAGCACAGCCTAAACCAACAATAGAAGTAACATCCAAAGGAACGATAAGAGTCACATTTGTGTTAGCACTTTGGGTTGTTGGACCACAACTTCCACTTGGAGAGAGTAACAATCAATTTGGGATGCCTCTAAAGATTGAAATAACTTCAGAGTATAAAGTTGATGATTCAGGAAGAATACGTGAGCAAATCATCTTAGAATCTCGCCTAAATGGAGTATTGACTCCTGGTGATGCACTTACTAAATGGATAAAGGGATTAAGCCAAGTAGATGATGATGACAACAATTCAATGCCATCTGCAGTTGATTCCCTGATAGATACAATGAAATGGGTCAGATCTATACAAAAAGGAAACAAGTAATTAATAAATTAAAAATGGATAAACTTTGAATGAGTATTATCATCATGGAAAAATTCAATGGTTTGTGTAAGTACAAAATCAAAACAATAGAGAATACCAACAATTAGGGAGTGTTCACTGAAGCATATTCATCACTCACGGTGCAGTTATACAAGGACGGCTACACATCAAAGACGAGAGAATCCCGACTTTTCGAGGGAAATCGAGCTGATCCAGTCGGACGTTTGGGCACCGACCACTCCCTTGTTGTGCTCTATTTTCCTGCCAGTGCTTGTCAAAGCCATCCCATGTATAGGTAAGGACTTGGGAATGTCTACTGTAGCATATGCATCACTCATGGTGGAGTTATACAAGGACGGCTACACATCAAAGACGAGAGAATCCCGACTTTTCGAGGGAAATCGAGCTGATCCAGTCGGACGTTTGGGCACCGACCACTACCTTGTTGTGCTCTATTTTCCTGCCAGTGCTTGTCAAAGCCATCCCATGTATAGGTAAGGACTTGGGAATGTCTACTGTAGCATATGAATCACTCATGGTGGAGTTATACAAGGACGGCTACACATCAAAGACGAGAGAATCCCGACTTTTCGAGGGAAATCGAGCGGATCCAGTCGGACGTTTGGGCACCGACCACTACCTTGTTGTGCTCTATTTTCCTGCCAGTGCTTGTCAAAGCCATCCCATGTATAGGTAAAGACTTGGGAATGTTCACTGAAGCGTATGCATCTCTAAATATTAGTGTTATTAATATTATTTATTCTAAATGACTTTAGTTGGAGCTATTGTTTTCCTCTACTGTAGTAGATGATACTAACCATAAAGCAATACCAATCAAAGTAGCCCCTACATATCCAAATACACCTAGTGTTTCTCCAAGTAGAATATATGCAAACATGGATGAGAATAGCGGTTGTGTTGTGTATATCAGATTTGAATCAGTTGGGTTAACTCGTTTCTGTCCAAAACTTTGAGCATAGATTGTGTATGCACATGTAACCCATCCAGTCCATAGTATTGCTCCGATTGATACACCTAATGAACTTTCCTTTTGTTGATTGGACAATATATCTCCCTCCATGACTGCAGAAGTAATTGTTGTAAAGTAATCTGATATACTGCTCGCTGTTTGGCTAACAAACTCTGGTGAAGGGAAATGAGTACTACCGATCACTGTCAATATTATTACTAATAGAACACTAAGACATGCTTCTGTTGTAGCTTTGGATGCAGCAAGTTTTAATGGGATTGTACGTGGAGCGTATTCTCCAAGTCTCACTACATGCATTGTGTAGGCAACTGCAGCTAATACTATCAAGAAGTCACCTTGTGATATATGCAAGGAGCTCATCACTTGATTCATGTCTATCGAATCAAAGGAAATCATATCTACATTGTTATCACTACCATCGGCACCCATTACTATGACCCCTGTAAAGGCAATTATACATGCAAGCCATGTTAGAAGCGGCACAGCTGATAATGTACCCGCCGATATTGCAGATAGTAGAGGAACTAAAACAGTAGTAAGCTGTACCAAGAATGCTAACACAAGATAGAACAAGATTATATATTGTGAGAATGATTAGTGAAAAATGCGAAATAATTATATATCTACTTATGCAGATACACAACTTACCAGCTCTATCTGCTGGGACGCTCTGCAGTCCTACAACTTGTAGTCCGTTACCAAGAAACAAATAACTACCCAACTCTAATCCGCCACGAGTTGTGATTGATTCATCATTATCATAACTATCAGTCTGTGTCATTTCACCATTCTTATCTACTTTTAAGTTATCAATACCTTCTTCTTCTTCTTCTTCTTCTTCAGCAATCTTATTATCTTGCATAGATGATAATATACCAAGTGATACAGCGGCGACTATGTAATATCCAGCTGGAAGATGCCATTATCATTGTTATGAAGATGAAAGAGAGGAGATAATAACTTCTATTAATACCTTCATATAGAGCAATCAATAAAGTACAAACGCGGACTTTCCTGAGAACACAAACCCGGGCATACTTGGATTCATCTTGTCATACATATACTTAACAACTGGTGAATATGTTCCCCATGCCAATGGTACTGTTAGTAGTACTAATATTCCCAATGTTCGTTCACTGTTAATGTTGGCAAGTAGTCCTGTTGATGGTTGCTTATCTATGGATTCTTCTTCAATACTATCTCTGTCGTCGATTATTATTTTTTTGTTATTATTTGCAATACTCTCAAAATCATCATCTGTGAGTGGCGATTTTGTTACAACAACTTCTTCATCAATAACATCTTCTATGTAGTTTGATAACTGTAACATAGTCTGAGATAATACAGGAGTTTGACAACACCTCATTGTTCTTCTTGTTGATATTTTGGTTGCTTGAGGAGCAGAGTGAAATGTGAGGCATGCAACTGGAGAGATAAGAGCCGCCGTCGTCATCATCATTGTAAAAGACATCTTTCTATATAATAATATCGTCCTTCTTATGTGGTAGGTATTATCTGCATTAGGTAGGTACCATACCCGCCCTACTGCACCGACGCATGAGTAATATTCGGAACTTACGCATTAGCTTTGGAACTTCTTAAAATAAGTTCCCATTTTCGGTTAGCAATAAATTACTATGAGAATATAAGCGTGTATTTATGCCCAATATAACGCAGGAGGATGACGTATCAATCAAGAGGGAGGTCTATATTTGAGGTGGTTTTGGTAAGATGATCTTTATTTTCAACTATAGGGCCAGTATAGGCTAATATAAGAGTGTACACGTATTTGTCTTTTGTGCAACATCCAGTGGCTTTTGCTTATACCCCCTCTCTTATCCATTACCTCCCTCCCTATACATACAATAAAAAAAATCATCACTAATAATAATAAAAGGCAATATGCTTTGTAGCATTCCTCGTCGGATTCATAACTGTATTATGTATAGGTAATTATTTTCGCGCGAAACGAGCACAAGAAAGACAACGACAAAGACGAGATGCTAAACAACAAGCGAATAATAATAATACAGCAAAAATAGATAGAGGGATGGGTAATAATAAAGGGATAGATTATGAAGCTCCGGTATTACCGCAAACGGGTGGAGCTCCTGGTAGATTATTATAGACTTATTTGATGGTATTATTATAGAAATTATATGTTTTAGAATTGTTGGTGCACAACAGTGTGTATCGCGTGGAAGTTAGTAGTAGATGTGTAGGAGAATTGGAGGAAAAGAGCTCAAATATCAAGTGCAACAAGTTAGGGAAGGATTTACTTAATCTGTATATTGGGAAATGATATCTCGGAGTTTTGTCTTTCCCATTGAAGTGCAGGGAGTTTCATCGTAAAGCAATGGATTGATGGATGGCCGCAATGAAACTATTATGGAATTAGCATGTTGAATGTTGAATCTTACCACGTTATATGAGTACAAAGTTTATCAGTAGTAAAGATAAGATGATCAGCAAGCAACAATGCGGAAACGAAGAAGTATTGTGTTTAATGTTGAACAAACTCCAGTTTTGTTCATAGTGTTAAGAGATCTATCAATAATCTAGCAATACAAACTTTACAAATGCCGCAGTGACTGCAATTGATCCTACGAGAGCTAATGCGTAAGGAGCAAGGTAACCAGCGAATCCCTTTCCATCAAAATTATCTTGTGCTTCTGCTAAATCTTGATCTATATTGCTGTTGCTGTCATCATCTACGCCTGCAAAGAGGGTTGACAATATTCGTTCATTGTGTGTTGTTATTCTTCTAATTGGATATGTTTGTATATTTCTGCATTTGATACTCTGATGAAGAATAGCAAACCCATCAACTAATTGAGTAATAGCTACAATCTCTAGCAATATCAGTATAATATAATGTTGCATCATGAATATTATTGACTTACTGAAACGATGAATCAGAGGCACTAATTACCATGGGCTTTCTAAGGATTATTCAATCTAATATCCATTCAACACATAACCATCAGATGTCAGACGGACGATTGCTTTGTGAAGACTTACTAGTTCTACTACTAAAAATTAGGATACCAATAGGTAGTATCCTCCAACTCTTATCCGATGTTATATAATGTATGTATGTAGCTTAATTGCTCAATATGGCAGCAAATCAATCTTTATATTAATCATATGTCTTACAAATTGGATTAAGTGTTGGTAGTGCAATAATCTCTCGTACTTTTTGCCTCACTAATGCCTCTTCTCTTTTGCATGTGTTGCCAAAGCTGCCGTCAACAAACCACTCACACCTCCCGATGATAAATTCTAAACTTTCTGCTAACCGACGAAGCTCTTGCACCCCCAAAGTGTAAATCGACATCACTCAACAAAGATCCTTCACAATCATATCTCAATAATATTGGAAACTTGGGCTCACTCTCATTCTTTTCCTCTTCACTTTGTTGCTCAGCAATGATGTCATTCAATGGGAAGAATGCCTCAAATTCACAAACCGCTCCGCTATACAATTCTCCTAATCTCCAACTGAAGATACGAGTAATCTCTCCAGACCAGTTTGTGGTATCAATATCGCCTTTTCCGATGCTACGCCCGACACTTGATACTTTGGCTGTCTCACCGTCGTATTCGCTTGGCACGCATATCAATACCACAGTGTTCAATAAGGAGTTGGCATTCCTAGGATTCACTCGTAGTTGTAATTGAATTCGACATTTATCATCCAATTCTTCAACAGTGGTTGTGATTAGCATGGGAACAGGTCGAAGATTGTCTTTGCATGTATACCCAATCAATGAAGAGCTACCATTATTATCATTAACCTCGCCATCAATCTTTATGATTGTAGAATCACTTATCGATATATCATGGGATGGATTCGTGGCACGAACAACAGAACATATACTATGCTTTGATGTAATTGAATCAAGATAAGCCTTATCATCGAGGAAGGATACATTGCATGATATATTCTTATTTGCCGACACCGTTGTTGTTGTCTCTAATGATACGCTACCCCTAACATTAACTGAACATTGATTTGTTTGTGACTTGTGTATAACAGACATTTCTTCCGAAATAACAACTGATACTCCTTCCAAACTTGGCTTGTCTGTATTTTGTACATTTAATATTTGTTTTGCATCATCATCATTATCAATATTATTATCAGATGTTAGTACTGATACTCCGTCTTCAAAAGTAGCTGGGAAACTATTTGTTGGGAAACCAAATTCATCAAATGTACCAGTATTGGTTGATGTTTCATTTAGATTCATGGATGAAAAGGAACTAAACTCTTTCATGATATCAATATCAGCTTGTGTATTATTATTTGTTTTTGTTTTTGAGTTACGCCGACCTTGTTTAGTGCTATTCCGTGGTCTATTATCACGAGGTGATGGTACAATTATAGGAGATGACGATGACCGAGGAGGAGTACGCTGTTTTGCTCTCTCCTCATGGATTTCATCGTCATCTGCAAATGGGTCGAAAGCTTCCATGTTTTTGATGTATTGTTGTAGTAAGTATGAGATAAATTGCAGAGTATCTCGTTTATTGGCCGCCAAGTATAATTACTCCAACTCTCCAACTCCCAATGTGGAAATAAAGCTAATCGTTTACAGCTTCCTTAACTCAACAACTTCCCAATCTTCAACAATATATACACATCTTCTCAACAACTCAACTTCTGTGGCTTCAAAATGTAGAGATGTTATGAGGCCCATTACCATCCAAGCGACGGACAGACGGTGCATCATTTCTTCATCATTCATCTCTAGGTCCGGGGTCATCATTATTAGCGCATTAACGTTAGTTGGGGTAGGGGTCATCATCAGCTATCTGTTGATCTAATGTATACACAGAGTTACAATAAGTATATGTATACTTCTCTGTAATATCATCATATAATATTATGAACATTCGCCGGAGCTTGTCTGTTATACTCTTTGCAACGAACACAAGCTCTTCACGAGCATTTACATCTCAAGGATCTCAATCTTCCATACAATATCTCAATTCTTCTTTATCACTTTCAACAACACCAAATAGTATTAGTACAATGTCTAATAACGATTTGGATCAAGCAAAACAGCGTATATCTCAAGCTATATCACAAGGTGCACCTGCTTATAATGCTGGAGATATAAAACAATGTGCAACTATATATAAACAAACTGCAAGAGATATCGCAACTTTAGTACCATCTACATTTCAATCAAAGCTATTACAGGAGGTAGATGATGATAATGATACTACAAATGCAACAGAAGATCATGATGCAAAAGCCTGGGCATTAAGAAGAGTGTTTGATTCGATTATTGATTATCAACTACCACTCATGCCGCAAGCTATTGCATTAGAAGACAATATAAAATATGAACCATTCACTGCAACCGAGCCCATTCAAGTGATGGACAGTGTTATGGGTGGAAGATCAACAGGAAGTTTTGTATCTAAATCTAATCTCTTCTTTGGCGAAACATCATTAGCAAATAATGGCGGATTCTCATCAATTAGATGGAGGTTTAGCAATATACAAAATTGGAGTTACGCTAAAGGAATCTACATTCGAGGTTTGAAGCATAGCAAGGCAGAGGAACATACATTCCGCTTGATATTAAAGGATGCAATGTGTGAAAGAGTGAGGATTGCTAACTATAAAGTTGTATTCGCTAATCCGCAACAGTTAGACGAGCCATTGCTAATCCCATTCTCGGAGACAGGTCAGATGGAGCAAATGGGCCGAACGATGCAAGGATCTCCTAACTTCAATCCGTCTGCAGTTACAGAGATTGGGTTGATGGCAATCAAGCCTACTGTGGTGGGAGAATTTATGATGGAATTTGAGGAATGGGGCCTGTACAGCTGACAAAGTTGACTAAAACTTGGTTGTAAGCATATTTAACATATATATTTACTCCGAGCCAATCAGTTTTTTTGTGATACAAATCAGCCCACTGACTGAGTAGATTGAGGCAAGACTTGTAATGCCTTTTTCAGACAGCCGATGTTGTAGTTGATCAAGCTCTTCTTCCTAAAGTTCTCTGCTCGTGTTAAACAAACCAGTGCAAGCATAGTATCAACCTCTTTCAAATACAAGACCATGCCGTTGCTTAGATGGATAGTACTTGATGATTCACTATCATATGCTGAACCCGTATCGGCATCATTTACCTCATCTTCCTCAGCCGATGGAGGACTTTGGCCAATGAGTTTACCAAGTAGTTCATCTTCTCCTGCACCTTCAGTGGCTGATCCATCCAACAAAGTAGATTCGTTGAGGTCACCTTCAAATGCTCCGTTTTCATTTGTAGAATCAAACAACTCATCTTCTTTGCCATCCTCTAACAACGATGCTCCTAAAGCTGAAGGTTGTGTATCCATTTGCTTATCCTTCTTCTTATTACTCCCCGTTCCACCCATACCATAGATTCCACTAACATCCAATACTACATCAATCATATCACTGCACAACTCAACGCTTTGCATATCAACTGGACTTGAATCAGTAGAAATGTACAACTTACTTGCCACATCAAATAGATATGCCTTCTCCATCGAACATGTACTAACCAGCACATTTAACAAGTGTTCCAATGTAGGCAGTTCTGGAATTAATCGTTGTACAACCCTACTAAATGCCTCAAACACTGAATGATCATAAATAGACGTCAAGTGATATGAAATTGGTATAGCATCATGACTTAATCCAGCATCGGCCAATTCATCTGCAACCTGTTGCATAACATCACGACGACAATCATACTTGGCCTCATCACTTAGGAACAATTCTCCATCTACCTTGTGCACGAATACTTCTACTGCAATTGTTGGATTAGCACGTACCGCACGTGTGACTGTATCAGTAAATGATTGTAATACATGATCATAGGGCTCGTCTTGTGCATCTAAGACGAAGATTAATGCCGTTGCCTTGGAGAATATTTGATCATCATAATTACTACTACCTTGTTGCTGTTGATTCTTTTGCTGTTGTTGAGAATCTGGATCATCAGATATGTTATTATAACCTCCCTCATCTTCTTTGGTATCCATACCACCACCACCATTTTCCTGCTGCTGCTGTCGTTGATCATCATATCCATATTCATATTGATCACCTGGAAAATCCCAAATAGTAAATCGACATAATGGCGTATGATCAACCACGGCACGTTCTAACATTTGTGTAGCCTCTAATCTAAATAATGTTTCATGTGGTGACATTTTATGAAAAACAACACGTTGTATGGATGTCTTACCCGCCCGACGGGGACCCATTAGTAATATCCGGGGTAATGATGCTATACGTGGATCATCAAAGTCTACTATATTCTGTTGTTCGGTAGTTCCCCCTAGATATGTTGGTGAGGTATTGTTAATGGTTGATATACCATTGCCATCATCATTATTATCAATAATTTCTCCAGTATCTGTTGAGTATTGATATGGCATATTGCCACCGCCGGCGCCGGGATTTGTACGATGAATATTATCATTAGAACCACTACTGATGGATTCACCGTCATCATCGTCGTAGTATTGGTTTGATTGGTAGCCGTAGTTTGCCATCTTAAATCGTTTGTAAAGTTGTGCTGGGGACTTTTTATGAGAGTGTAGTAAAAAATGTAAAGGCTATTTATTTACTCGAAGTCATGTGGTCTGTGGTGCAGTGGATGTTGGCTGGAAACAATTCAATTCGATTGTTCGTAGTATGTTGTAGTATAAAGAGATATAGAGATTTGCCGTCCTTATACACCAGACCTTTCAATTGGTGGTAAGTGGTATCTTATGACGGACTCATCTTTTTTTGGAGGGGTGGATGAAGTTTATTGATGGATGGCCGATCGATCAAGTAGGTATGGTATTGATTGGATAGACGTGGGAAATGAAGAAGCATATTATCATCAAATTATTGCAATGTCTGTATCAAGTATCAGTAGTAATATGTTTCACATCATCGACTATTGTGAACTCTAGAACACAACATCAACGAACACATCAAAGAGGAGATGAATTAAAACTGATGGCTACATCCAAGGCCGAAGGAAAGACCACAAAGAAGAAGATTAATCATACAGGTAGTAAGAAGAAAAGACTAAAGAAGCATCAGATTGACGATCTAGTACGAAATATAGGCTTAACACCGGTTGCAAAGAAAACGAAATCACACAATCTTCAACAGCAGAAAACAATCGATACAAAACTATCATATGATTTACAATCTCCAAACATATCACTAAAGACACAGCTTGACTATTCTCGTAATGGTCATGCAGCTCTACGTTCCTTTCTACCGAAAGAACTCATCAAACAACTTCGGAAGGAACTTATATCATATACGACAACTCATTCTCTATTAGCATGGCGACAAAAGGTTGAGGTACAATTAGCGGATAGCTCAGATGAATATTATAAAGATAATGCATGCCCAATAGCAAACAATCTCAAAAGTATAGAAGAATGTCAAGACATGTTGGAAAGCTTGGGTATTGATACTTCGAATGATTTGCCATTTCTACAACATTTCAACACCTGGAGAGCATCTACAAACAATAGTACACCAGCAGTTAGGAAGCTTTGCCTCTCTCATTACATGGCACAAACAGCTTCAATTCTACTTAATACACCGACCATTAGACTATATCAAGATAGTTTATTTCATAAGAGGGTAGGAGATGGCCCAACACCGTGGCATAGTGATGCACGTATGTCGCCCTTTGATACTTCTAACATGATAACATTTTGGATACCACTGCAGAAGGTCTCAATACCAGAAGAGGGTGGAACTGGCTTACTCTATGTAGATGCATCGCATTCGGACTTTGCACTGCCCTACTGGAATGGGGTTGATAGTAATGAGTATGATAGATTAGAGAATAGATATGGAGATAATGATGGAGGAGTAAATCATCACATGCCTTTAGATATCGGAGATGTCACAGTACATAATGGCTGGACGTTACATTCTGCAGATGCCGCTGAGTTTATTGAAGAAGGACAAGATCGATATGCCTTCTCAGTTACCTATGTTGATGGTCGTGCAGAGGTTAGAGAAGATATCCTCGGAGACGATGTAAAAGGAGACAGAGAAGATGTCTGGAGTTTTAGAGACTGGGTAAAAGATGTGTTTCCTCGACAACAATTCTCACATCCATCAGTGCCAATCGTCTGGCCTATCGATAAAAGAGATGTAAAACCATAGTGATGACTACTTAACATAGTAACATTATATTTACAAACTGCAATCATATTTATAACCCCCTTTCTAATCTCTGCTGTGCAAATCTCGAAAGCTTTTTCTTTGGCGCTTGTTCATTCTCTTTCACTTGTCCACCATCAGTCCTTTCCTTTACAACCCCCTTGAATATATTATCCTCGAAGGGGACAGTAGATACTGGTATGTATTCATCTTGTACTTCCTGAGTAAACGACACTGGTCTTCCTGGCGCAGGTCGAGGCGGCACCTTTGATTGGCCAATACGTGGAATCTCAAGGACCTCATTCTTATTCTCTGCAAACGATACACTTGGTACATAATCTTGTGGTGGATTATCCACACCGTCATCGTCTTCTTCGTCATCATCAATATCCAAATCATACTCAGTCACTCCCGATACAAATGAGCTTGCAGATGAAGGCGGCCGTGTGCTATCAATCTCAATATCGGCAGCATTGAAAGAAACACTAGAAAACGACACTCTCAATTCCTTATCAGAATCAAGAGCATATGGCTTTCTCAGCGAATCAATCTCACTGTCCTCATTAGCGCAGAAGGAGACACTTGAATCGATAGATTTAGCACTTGAAAATGAAACGAGTTTTTCCGATTCGACCGGACTTGGTAGGTCTTTGATCTCTAAGTGTTCGGCATCAAATGATACTGCGGAGAAAGAAACAGCCTTTTCACTAGATCCAACACTCGGTAAATCAACTTGAATCTCGCTATCTTCATTAGCACAGAAGCTTACACTTGAGTCGATTGATCTTGCACTTGAGAATGATACCAGCTTTTCAGATTCAACGGGTATCTCCTTGTGCTCGGCATTAAAAGAAACAGTGGAGAATCCAACAGTTTTTTCAGATTCAATTTGACTTGCTAAATCTTTGATCTCGCTACTACCAGTGAAGGAAACCTTCAACTCTGATGATTCTTCTCTCTTTTGTGTAGCTGGTGACTTACCCCTTGATTTCTTTGTCTTGTTTAGAAATCCTTTACTCCAGCCACTACTTTGTAATCGTTTTGAAGACTTGGCATTCTCCGCCTTTGATTTCATATCTTCTTCTTCTAACCGTTCTAATTCTTCAAGTCGGGAGTAGATGGATTTGTATTCCTTATCACTAATACGTTCTTTTGGTATTGTTGATTTACCAGGGGTGGGTGTTGCTGCTGCTTCCACATGAACAAATCCCTCGTCATCATAGGTTGTTATATCCTTTTCTCCCTCCTTTAATGTTTTAGCAAGTAATTCACCAAATTGCTTTCCATCTTTTTCATTATTATTAGTATTTCCTGCATCTATATTATCTTCTAATCGTTTCATCGTATTCGACATATTCACAACTTCAGAATTAATAATATTACCTGTCTCATCACAAGTTTCACGAATCTCCATTAGTGGGAATATACTTGAATCATTTGCAGTGTTGGGCGGCAATACAATATTATTTTGAGTAGATGCTTGCTGTTGTTCTTGTGATGCTCTTCTAATCTTTCCTTCTCGTATTGCCGACTTCTTTGGTTGTGCTGGTACTTTACTCTTTGATGTACTCTTTTGTGTTGTTGTGGATTGAGCCTTGAATAATTCAGCAGCATCTCGTCGTGTCATCTCAACTAACTTCCCATTACCATTCTTAACAATAATTTGTTCATCCATGCAATCATCTGTATCAATTGATGACATACCAGGTTTTAATTCTCCTTCAAAGCTGAGAACAAAAAGATATGATATCCATCAGATATAATAATATCATGCACAAATTATACATAACAACTGATATAAATACGCGAGACATAAATATATAAACATATACATTTATTTACACATAAACATCATATAAAACTTACAACGCCTTTGATGTAACTGGTACCATAACTCTTCTGTTAGAAAGAGGTTCATTATTTATTTTGACACGATTTTGTATCGTTGAGTTATCGTTGCTTCCCGATTTTGCTACTCCAATTAAAGTTTGTATCTCAATCAGTTCTTCCGGTGATAGAGTAGTACCTCTATCCGATTGTATATCATCGATAGTTGATGGCAGGGGGGGAGTATTCATCTTCATGTTATATTGTTGTCTCAAATTACTACCAGTAGTTGTAAAAAGTTGGGCAGCGGTATCTTGTACCCTTAAAACTAAAAAGTTGGGCAGCCGGCCATATAGATGCCGATAACTTTATATACGTTCAGTTCAGGCAAATTCCGAAAGTTACTGCTGAAAGCTTACCTTGTTCTGCGTCGAATGGTATGCCATATATGGTTGTTAGACAAGTCTTCATATATCTACAGCTTTTCAAAGATTGGCTCTCAATTTATTTTTTAGCAAAAATTAAGGGTACAAAGCACACGACGACCTACTCGATCTAATATGATATACATGACGGCCACCTCCACCACCATATACACACCACACCTTCCCTAACATCAAATATACATGGCAGGTGTTCTTATTTGCAGTTAGTATACCTCTAAACACTCGCCTGTGGCCATGGTTTTGACTAGCCCCCAGAGGTGAAATTTAGTGTTGATATTATCAATCGAGTTTGGTGTCAGTACTCGTTGCAATGGACAACAGCACCCACCTCCTCTTACACCTTGTTAATATGCATCAATATGAGGATATTGTGGCGGATATTGCAATATCTAGATGCTTCTAAGGCGACCATACGGCCACTTTACTACCGAATACACTCCTTCATCACCCATCGTCAATGGTGGTTGGGTATACTATCACCGCCTAGGAACGGATTAACAACAACCAACACTTATTACTATTACCATATGAGGTGGAAGATGGATTTTCATTATTATTTGACTGGGTGGGGGTATTTATTTGACCAGAAGAACCACCTATATTGTTAATTTTTGGGTATGGCAGCCTGGGGGTGATTGTTGACTTATTGTCAATTATTGGTCAATTATCGTATACACCACACCAGAACCAATTAGAATATCGACAGTATATGCATATAAGTAAAGATTAGTGCTATTAAAGAGGGTGTTGGGGTAGTTAATATCGATCAGGACTACATTCATGTACGGAATATGCTGTTCATACCCCGATTTGAGGGGATTATTCGGGTATTAAACATTCATACAACCTTCAAAAGTAGTAAAATAACAATCCACAACAGTTATATGGTATATTAAAGTAGTTTACATCACTAGGTGGCGAGGTAGAACCGGCACACTGGCACATAATATCAGATTAGAATTCATCCTGGGAAAGCAAAATTTTTGACATGATCATAAGACTTACTATATGAGAGGTGATTGAGCAGGTCGTATCCGGCATCACCATTATATATCGTGTATAGGGTACATATGAAAGAGTAGATGTGCTTATTGGAATGATTGGCAGTGCCTGAGCATCAAAATATACTCGATAGCATTGATAAGATAATTGTTATACCCTTAATTTTCAGCTAAAGATACCGTATCCCAGTACATTTCTACGTGAATTTCTACGAGAAGGATACCGTTGCCCAACTTTTTACAACTGAAGAGGTGCATCACTGAGCAACTATGTTGCCTATATCTCCACTGTACCTCAATATTAATCCAAATCCTTTTACACACATCTAAATGGGTGCATTACCTACCATTTTGGTTAGTTAGACTATAGCCATAACCTATTTCATGCCCTCTATAAAAATGTTTGCCCAACTTTTTACAACTACTGGTAGATCCGGAATAAAACTTGTGAAGGATACCATAGGATACCATTTGAGAGTTAGTATAATAGCTAGTAAGTAGAAGGATGTGTTAGACCGAAAGTTAGAAAATCCCGAAAGTTAACAATCGGGATTTGCAAACCTCGAAAGTTAAAATCGACACGCGCATCATCGCTAAAGAATACATCTCGAAAGTTACTTGCCTCATACAATGAGGTGTGGCAGCATTTGATATGGGGCTGCCAACGCTAAGTAGCCATACTAACGACTATATTGAACAGTTGTTGCAACCTCTCAATCTATTCATGGCAAAGGTTGGGTGATAGTATGGCTACCTATGAAACTATTTCTAATGCCACTAACCATGAACATAAGATATGCACATCATCGATGATGACAATATTGTAGCTAAAACTAATTGCAAATGAGTAGTTCATGTTTATATCTATGTATAAACTATCGATAGACGTCGGCGGCAGGTCATCCTATCGTCATGGCATCGACCTATTGACGCTAATGACTATTCATTGCAATAAAAACTCAGTAGATATAAGTTGTCCTACACAGTCAATAACACAGTATTTTCATTGCAATAAGTGGTCCCTGTTGTCGATAACTACCTAAAGGATGGATTACATGCGGCGGCTGCCGTACTATTGTCCACATGAGTTCAGAGAATTGCCGACAATCCTACATCTATTTGAGTAGAAGGCTGAGAAGTTTTAGCGATCTCGAAAGTTAAAAGATACCGGTATCTATAACTTCCGAGGTTAAAAGTCCCGAAAGTTTAACTTTCGAGATTTTCTAACTTTCGGTCTAACAGATGCATACATAGCATGTGTTGAGTTGAATGCTATTGATATCGTCCATATGGTTATAAACACAATATTATTGTATTGCTGCTTTATGCTGCTACCAGTAGGAATTCGGGGCCAATGTATAGTAAAAAGAGTTAGAACCAAGATACAACATCCATCAACTTTTTCATTGGCATTAGCATTTGCAAATCAGAATGTCAGAAGGATATCAAATAGAGTCGTAGCTCAGCGTAGAGGTTTTCACAATACAGTATCATGTAACTTGAATAGAATATTATTTGATGTTTCAGAGATAGATGAGCAAGATAATATCAGCAAAGATGGAGAAAGTCTTGCTACAGTAACATTTCCAAAAGAAGATTACAGAACTATACACATTGCAAAGGTATTGGGTCTACACAATGGAGATACGATACGAGCAGGATCTGTGCGTAGTCCTATAGAAGATAATTGTCTAGCTGGGTTAATAACAGATGATGCAACAATTCAATGGTTACCCGAGGGCAAGATTAAGAAAGCTCAACCTACAAAGAATGGTGAACCGCCAGGATCGGTGCAGATTTCAATACCTCATCCTCCATTGACTTCATTATGGAATGAACGGAATACAACAACATCTACTTCAGATGATGATATTGACGAATCAGATGTTCCAAAAGTCAGCTTACTGCTTGCTCTACCCCGACCACTACAACTAGGGAGGATACTACCAATGATAGCACAACTGGGAGTAGATCAACTTATACTTACCAATGCAAAGAAGGTACCCAAAGATTACTTCGGCTCGCATATCTTTCGTAAACCGAATGTCTTGCGTTCAATGTTGATAGAAGGTTTGGCACAGTCGGGTGATGTGAGATTACCACATGTTACAGTTACCAAACGACTTAAGATATTCATGGAAGATGAGTTAGATGATATGTTCCCTCCTGAGGAGTATATACGTGTGATTGCTCATCCAAAGAGGAAGGATGAGTCGAGAGAAGAGATGAGAATGTCTGATATAACTTTGTCGGGGGCACAAAGAATACTCGTTGCTGTCGGGCCGGAAGGTGGATGGGAAGAACCATATGAATTGGATATGTTCAAAGAGAAGGGATTTCAACAAATAACGCTCGGGAACCGAGTACTTCGGTCTGATGTCGCAGTTGTTAGTCTTCTAGCGTTAGCACATGAGGTAGTAAGTACTAAGAAGTAAAATCAGTTCTCAGATAGAGAGTCCGAGCATAGATTACAATCAACTCAACCAACCATATTTTTTATAGACTATATCTTCACACATCCTGGCTCTCCTTACTCTTACCTATCTCTTCTCCCTTGTCGTCGTTCTCAGCCATCTGTTCATCCTTTGTCTTCTCAGACTCAACTCTTCGATAAGATATACCATTAACTGTCTTGTCTCCGTCTAAATATTGTTTGATGAAATCAGATAAATTGTCATCAACATTAATATTGAGAGAGCCTTTCATTTCCATTGACCAATCCTCAAACGCTTCCTCTTCCGATACAAAGCTTTTCATTTTCTTTGTCAAAGTATCATCTTTCAAAATCACAACATCCTTAGGCAACATTGGTTTCGCCGCCGCTTCCTCTTCATCTTTTTTCTTCAACTTGAAGTCGCCACCCTTCAACTCATCAATCGGAATCCATTGGTATCCAAACAACGTCTTCTCTGGATCCTTTGCACTATCGATTCGGCTTTTGGCATTACTATTTTTCAAATCCCAACCACTTTCATATCCAGAATTATGTAGAAGAAGGACCGCAGCCCTAGCTGTGGCCTTTGAAGTGTACATCTTAACAATCTTTTTCGTATCAGGATCAAAGACGGCTAAAGCACGTGACGAGCCATTAAAACCGGTCTTAGCAGTGAATTGTCTTGGTTTAAAGACAGATTGACGTTCAATCTCACACGACTTTTCGAATTTGGTCAGACCTGCAGCAATACTCGGAGAGATACGATCTGCAATATGCTTACTATAATAAGCATTCCATTTCCTTGCTTGTACTTCACCAGCACGATGATACATTCCACCTTTGGGATTGTACATGAGACAATTGTGGTAGACCTGAAGAATATCTTTCAAGGCGTACAATACAATCTCCTCCATTGCATCCATTTCTCCATCCTTTTCCTCGGACGATGGCGGCGAATATTCTCCCTTCTCCAACTTGGAAATGATGGTACCGTAATCCATTGGAGTGCTAATTGTTTTGAGGTAGTCTGTGATCATATTAGTATCCACGGGAGCAATGAATAGCTCACCATAATCATATTCCGACAATTTGGAAAGTATCTGCAGCAGTTCACAGAGGATTAGACTATTGAAGGTAAAGCTTCCTTCTTCTTCCCACTCTTTGTAGGCTTTTTGGACCTTCTCCTTCTCATCATTAGGAATGTTATTCACTCCAGCATTAATATCTTCATCAGGATAGACTTGAAGATCGTCTTCACAACGTTTGCACGCCATCTTCTTCTCCGAGGCTTCCGCTGACGTATCATTACTAGTAGACGCAGCAAGTTGTGATTTTTCAAGGCATTTCTTGTGGTAACTTCGGGGACACTTCTTACAGCAGACGCGCTCTTCAACCTCTAGTCCACACACTGCACACAAGTAAAAGTTGCCGTCCGCAGGTATTGGGATTCTCTTTTGATACTGATCTCCCTCGACCAGTGGTGATGTGTCGTCATCGCCTTCAGCAGGGAAGTGTCCATCTGGGGTATATATTCCATTCATATCTTCGGGAGTTGATGGATCCAAATCCTTTCCTTCGAACATTTCCTGCGGGAACTCAGACGGTAGAATCTTCTTCACTGGCTTTAACTCATTAACCTTTTTCTTCTTTGTTTGTGGTTGATCGTCCATATCGAGAGACTTTGACCGCGATATCGACAAGCGGGGCTTATATCCTCCAGCTTCCTCATTGTCTACAGAACGACCACGTTTAGTTCCCTTCTTCTTCGTATTGCCGCTGCCACGTGGCTTCGTGGGCACTAATGACCCTTTCGTTAAATTCTTTGCACTGCACAATTCGTACAAGTTCTTCATGACAACCTCCTCAACGCCAACATTCTGTACAATACATTCCTCCTTCATTTTCTTGGAAACGTCTAAGAGCCTACGAGAACACTTGGCACAAGTACATTGGAGGGTACACACTGGACAGTAGTCAATAGGAACACACTAAGGTTTGGATGGAAAGATAAAGATGAATATATTAGAATAAAGAATGAAGTGAAACCAAACAACACAGAACAATAAGTAAACTCACGGTTGGATTCTTGCTATCATAATATCCTACAAGAAAGCTAAGTCTAGTAGCGACATGGTATTCACAAAACGAATGCCGTCCACAATGGAATGTCAAACCACATTCCTTCCTATTGTGACAGACATGACAAACGTCATTCTTGACAACTTGCAATGTTGCCTTCCCCTCGCTAACACACTCAGCAACTATATTTTTGGAGTGTTGCTTAATCCTCTTGAGAATTTCAGCACAGCATGCGTCGCCCTTTTTATTCGGCTTCTCCACTTGCTCTTGAGGGACCACATGAATACCACCGCGAGGATTAGGCTTGACTTGTCCTGATGGTCTTGATTTACGTGATGCACCTGACATGGTAGCTCCCCCAGCTCGTCTGATGGTAGGTCTGGCACTACCCCCAGTACTTAATACCGGGCCGCAATGTGACTCGGGTGGACCATAGTGAGCTGATGGCCTTTCGCTTCCATACGGATCCACCACCGCAATGGGTGCATAAAATTTATTCTGGGAATTGCAAAAGGCTTCAAGTTGCTTTTCAATGGAATCTTTGAGAGCCATAGTTTGGGGAAATGTTAATCCCCACTCAGTTGCAATATTGGTAGCATATTCTTCGGGACTAGGTGTCTTGGGATTGGCAAGGTCCCATTGAACAGTCTCAACAAAGTGTGGAAGTGAATCTTCTGCCGCTGATGCCAAGGTAGAAGACTGACCATTCTGTTTCTGATCCCAAATCTCCTGTTGACCACCACGTGATAATCTACTCCGCGAGGCACGTTGTGCTGCCTCAATAGCACTCTCTTTAAAGCTACTACTACCCTTGATCTCAAAATTATCCAAGTTCAACTCACCACCACCTGAAGTACTCTTATCACCACCATCGCCACTACACCCATCAACGCCACCATCTTTTTTATTCTTATCATCGTCATCATCATCCAAATCCGAATCCTCGTATTCATCCTCATTTATATCCCCGAGTGGGAATTTAACAGTAATCTTACAAACAAATGTTTTGGGAGGATTCCAATTGAAATTGGTATCAATGGGGTTTGTATCACATAATAAATCGCCGTGTATATTACGTGGTTCTTGACCAGTACGTCCACGGTGATAGGTGTATATATCAAGATTGTTTTTATTACTGTCCTTCTCATTCGTATCATCACCATTTGCAGTAGCAGAAGCAGTTGCATGGATGGCAATTTCCTTGAGTTTTTCTTTATTCTTGTCATCATTAGTTAAAGGCAAAAGTGATAATACAGCCTCGTCTTCTTCCTCCTTAACCTCCTTACTACCAGCGGCAGCGGCAGGTTTCAATTCGGGATCAGTAATAGTATAATATTTAGATGTACTTTCCTTCTGTATCTTTTCATACTCGGAATTAATATCAGCAATCTTTATTGAATTTGTTTGTTTATCTTTTCTGTGTGCATATGCAGTGCGTCGGGCTAAACTTAAATCTTCCTTTTGATTTTGTATATATCTATCTTTTGCCTCTTGACGTCGTGCCATCTATAGTTATATTGATATAAATGGTAATACACATGTGAGTATATATCCAAGGTATTGCAAAAGATGGTGTACCGACACATAAAAAAATCCTTACCTCATGTGGCTCCAATATTGAGGAAACGCCACCGCACGCCGTCCAACCATATTTGGCTGGATCAAGAGAACATAGAGTAGTCCTAGTAGACATTATAATGGTAATCCTTCAGCGTGATAGGGAATAAATACCTTCATCAACAACAACAATACGATAACTCAAAGGTCAAAAAAGGCGACTGTGTAACAAATTTTTACTTTATTGAAGTGCCTACATGTGGAATATTTTATTTTATTCGTTCTATCCGACCGTTTTGGTCACTACTTTCTTCTTTTACTACATAACCTCCTTTAAATATCACCATGGCATCCGTATTCGCTAAGCGCTCAATGGCACACGCCCTTAGGGTGTCGTCTAGACCACTAGGAGGAAGGGCATCGGCTACAAAGTTTTCATCTGCAAGACTGATGAGCACATATTATACTCCCGGTAAGTTTGATATTATGTCGGGCTGCATTCTGCATGGTCATGATGTCATGTATTGATATTGTTTTGCAACACATACTAACTCTCGTATCAATATTTTGTATTATATTTTATTCATTTTATACTATATATAGCACATGAATACTGCAAAGTAGACGGCACTACTGCAACAATAGGGATTACCGACTTTGCGCAAGCGGCACTGGGTGATATCGTATTCGTCGATCTACCCGAACCTGGTGATGAATTCGATGCCAAAGACTCATTCGGATCAGTTGAATCAGTAAAGGCAGCAAGTGATGTCTATGCACCAATTTCGGGAAAGGTATTGGAAGTTAATGAGGCATTAGTTGATGAGCCTGGATTAGTTAATAGTAGTGCCGAGGATGATGCATGGTTTATTAAAATGGAAGTTGGGGGTGATGGTGACAGTGAATTAGGAGAGTTGATGAATGCAGATGCTTATAAGGAACATTGTGAGAAGGAATCTAGCTAAAGAATGATTCGTTGATAGATGTTGTTGTTGCGTTGGGGGGTTTATACTAGGTTCACACAACACAAAACATCAAACATGATAATTGACAACATTGGGGGGTATATAATTATGATTGGTAAATCGGGGAAATGTGATATCCAGTTATTGTAATCACATATCTGATTAGTATCACTTGTGGGGAATAGAGAAAAGAAGGGTTTGTACAGAATCATTATGACTTATAATAATGAAGTACTATTTACACAATGAAAGACGAATGCCGAATATCTTGATTTTCTGTTTATTAGATCTCAACTGCTAAAGCTATTGGTGACTACCCAAACCATGCTGACACTAATCTCAATAAATTGTGAAGGTTGCTAAACCACGACCCTGCTACGAAAGAGAGTCGAGATAGAGTAACTAATAAAAGAGATAGCATAAAAGAGGATACCCTAAAAGGATACCGTATCCACAAGGAGTTTTCACCATTTTCACTCAACGAGCCATCAACTACTCAATCAACTCGCAGGCAGCCACAATAAACTTGCCATAATATGTATTGGTTAAAAGCAAGGAAGTGATACTACCTGTATTGCAATTTAAAGACTATAGTTATGAGAGCATTTAATATGATATGCTGTTGGCTAGTATTGATGATACAATCAATATATGAAGTTGATTCATTCACAACATCAATAACACAAAGAATACAAAAACAAAGAATACAATCTACATCAACATTGCAAATGGCATATGGAAAATATGGAAACGGAAGATCGTCTTCTCGATATGCATCCCAGAATGATCGTACCAAACGTCAAGAACGAGTAGGACAAGTAGTAAGAGCGGAACTAGCCACAATTCTACATCGCGGTTCCGTCAAGAATGATAACGACCCAATAGAATCAGAATTACGTCGTAAGATTAACATAGTAAATGCCGATGTATCACCAGACTTACGACAGGCACGTATAACAGTTAGTATAATGGCAGGAGGAGGGGATAGATCAAGTGACACAGTTGCCAAACGAAGAGCATATGCTTGGCTAGTTCGCAATACTAAATCTATACGATATTCATTATCACAAAGTATGAAACATATGAAGGGTGGTAGTCCTGATTTGACATTTGTTCAGGTAGATGTCGGAGCGGCTGTGGATGTTATGGCATTGATTGATAAGGTTAGTAATGAGAATTATAAGAGAGATGATATTTCACTGGATTATGAATACAATGAAGAGGATTGGGAAGATGAAGACGACGATGACGATGATGGGTGGTTTGATTTAGACGAGGATGGCGATGGTATTTCCGTAGAAGTTGAAGTGTAGATATAAGCAAGCATGAGAAAGATGTATAAATGATCGAAGAACTGACAGATAGAAGCGAGAGAACAGAGAATGAACAAATGTTGAAAGTATCGATCATAAGTCATTAAGATTAAATTAAGATGGAAGCTTTAAACAAAACCTTTCGTTACCACCCCATTCTGTTACAGGAAAATGCCAAGCCATGTCACTACTACCAGGACATTCGTTTCCCTGAATCTCATCACTAAATACATCTGCTGAACAAAAACTTATTTCGCGAGGTTCGGTTGAGTTCTCGACAAACTCTGTAAAGTTATAGTTTACAATATGAGAACAGCACCATCTTCTGAATGCTCTTTCTTCGAGTAAGTCCATCTTATGATCTCTCATCTTATCGTTTGATATCACCATTGGTCGTAATCCAGGGAAACGACCTGATGTATTGTTCTTTGGTACATCAATGTTTTCTCCTTTGGTAGACACTGTTTGATTAGATACACTGGCTAGCATCCAATAAAGATCGTCAAGGCACATTGGAGGTACTACATACATTTGACCCTTTTCTTGAAGATCTTCCAAGAACTCAAGTTCTTCATCATTCAAAACTTGCATCATTCCTTGTCGGAGATGGAACTTTCTCCAGGTATACTTCTTTGGAAATACAACTAACGGATACTCGCCTTGCTCTTCTAATGCATTTACCATGTTCATTAGTTGATGAACGTTGATCCTACCCCATCCAAAGTATGCAACGTTGGCTCCATCCACAATTGCAGTATATGGCTTGCCTTCTCTACTATCAAGCCATTCTGAGAACTCTTTTAAGATCTTAGTTGCCATCTCTGCTTTCTCGGCATTACCTTTAGTTGCTCGGCCTTTTGCTGCTAATTTGGCTGTATAGTCCATTGACTTTCCTCTAGCCATATCCAATAAGGTATCATGAACATGTATTCGCTGAGATTGCTCTAGTACTATTAAGCGTAGTGTAGCCCCAGTTGCAGGGCACTTGGCACTGTCGTTATCGACTGAGACCCGATTGGCAACTAGCATATCATTATCACAGAGTGTTGTCATGTTTTCAATACAATCTGAATCGGATATCATACTATGCCCACTTTCTCTAAATCCTGCTGTAAATCCATTATGTAATACTCTTGCAGATTCTTCTGATATCTCTAAGACGTCTTCTGACATTTCAGTAAGTAACGCTCCAAGAAGATCAGGTCCACATGATTGGCTATAACCCAAGTCTTCGGCACCAACTATACAGTTCGAATCAGAGCTAAAGTACCCATTCTGTGCAACCGCGGCAATGAAATCAGAATATGTAGGTGCATCCATCTTAACTCGTGATGTTGTTCTCATCCTATGATACAATCGAAGAGCAGAATCTATATCTTCTTGTTCACAATATAGTTTTAGGATTGGACTTGTCGTTCGATGTCTTAGCTGTCCCAATGGCCCATCTGCTAATGAATCAAGTAGCTTCTCTGCTCCTACTGCATCACCCTTGTTAACTAAAGATTTTACTAGTAATGTGATTGTCTTTTCTGTTGGTTCATAGAGAGCGTCATGAAACATTGCAACCTCTGCTGCAAAGTCTCTTTCATCACTTGTTTCATCATCGTCCTCTACTAAACTCAATACATACAAGTAAGTACTTAATGTTCGACTTAATGGCATCATACCTGCCTCCAACATCTTCTCCCATGCAATATAAAATGGCTGAGGTGATTGGTTCTTAGCACAGTGATCTGCTAGATGTGTAAGTAGGACGGTCATGCATTTATGTTGCTGTTGAGTAAGACTTGTATGATTGAGATATTGCGTACATCTTTCTTGTAACCTTTGTTTTGTATGGCCTTTGTCTCTTCCACCAACATTAGCAGAAGTGACATCATCTATACCCCATTGTGGAAGTTTGCGTCTCTTATCTAACAAATGTTCTTTCACTGCAATTATATCTTCCTTGTTTCTAAAGTCTTTAACTTTACTGGGAAGTGTGATTATAGATTCTATCGCTTCTTCAAAAGCATCAAATTGTTCTTTGTCAAAATATTCACCCTCTGATATGTGTGTTGGGCTTGTATGTGGTGATGTACTTTCAGTATCTGTTGATAATATGGATGATGACATTATGATGCGTTCATATCGACGCTTATAATTTCTAGTAGATCTACTATTCGAAACCGATGATAATACATTGAATTGTGAAGACAACTGAATAGATCTATGATGGTAAGGTGTATTTATAAACGCTACAGATTGTGGTATAATGTGTATGTGATGTATACTTCCAAGAAGTGATGTGCAACAACTTGCAAAGATGATTGCTATACGGCGCTGAAAAGAGTTTCCGATACGTGATATTCGTGGCATTCTCCTTCTTCTCGTTCTCTCTTCGTCTCTCATCTCTTCTGCCTCTACTAATAGAGAGTCTATGCCTTTCCTCCGCCATTTGCCTCCATCCAATATTGTATTGTAAATAATGGCCAACATAGGTCAGTATCGTAGTAAGTCGAGTACACACTTGAAAAACTCAGGTCGCAAGGGTATCCTATCTTTCTTTTCGACCACCACCAATTGAAAAAGCTCTCTAAGTAGATCATCTAGACTGTACTAGGTAATAGTAGCCGTATGAACAATAAATATAGTTGGCAGACACCATAGTTGCAACGACGGTATAAATTGCAAAGAAAGACAATCATAAAAAAATATCTCTTCATTCAAACTCTCATAAAGCATACATACTTTAATAACGTGCACTGTAACCAGTGCAGTGCATGTGAGGTTTTAGTGCATGAAATCTGCACCAGTGAAGCCCCAAAATGCACGCATGAGCGATAGCGAATACGGGCATATGGGGCTGAACGCGTGCAGATTTCATGTACTCAGAGTCTCAATGCAATGCACGTGTTACAGTGAGCGTTATTATGTATGACAATGAGAGCACATATTCGAGCACATCATTGCAAAACAACGAGCACCGTGTAATTGTATAGTATGTATCATATCGATATTCATTATGAAACATCTATCTATCAACTATGTACTACCAACTAATGCAATCTATAATGTAAGCGAGCCATACCCCTAAATATGCCCTCCTTTTTGATCTCTCTTTTAGCGATGTCACAATGCAATTGCACGGTGCAAGTTGTTTTGCACGGTGTGCAAGAATATCTGCACTAGTGGTCATACATAATTTAGTTGCGTTGGCTATGGCGGCGGCTAATATCGTACATCGTACAAAATTGGTAATATCAAACAGCAGTTAGATAGATCATCAATATTATATTCGAGTAGATCAGTGTTTAACGATTTTCAATACGCTGGTATTTCAAAGATTGTATGCAAAAGATACACATCATGTCTATTTCTACTTCTGAAGCACAATATATCATAGATTCCTGTCTCACAAACTATCGTATTGATGGCAGGACACAATTAGAACATCGTCCATATACTATAACAAACAAATCTACTAAAAGTAGCACATCGAGTAGTGCTGTTCCCTCACTTATACTATCGAATGGATCAAGCCATATACATTTACCAGGTTCAAGTACTGATGTCTTATGTAGTGTAAAGGCAGATTTAGTACATCCATCCCCAAGTAAACCAAATGAGGGTGTGTTAGAATTAAATGTCGACCTATCACTTTCTGGTGGAGGTGGGACAGTTGGTGGTGTAGGCGGTGCTGGAGGAGGGGGTGGCGCATCAAGAAAGCGTAGACAACAACGTGAGGAGGAATCACAAATTACATCACTATTGCAACGATTGGTATTACCACATGCAGTAAATTATAGTAAATTGGTAGTCTGGCCTGGAAGATATGTATGGAGACTTGCTATTGATATCGTCGTGTTGCGATGTGATGGGTGTGTATTAGACTCATGTTCAATAGCATTGAGAGAAGGATTATGCAATACCAAGTTACCAAAAGTTCAAGCAGTCATGGGGAACGAGAATAATGAAGGGAGTAGTAGTAAGAATGATTTAATGGTTGATGGTGATTTCAAAATGGCTGAGAGTCCATCCGGTGCCGAAGAATGTCCATTGGTTATTACAGTTTCTGTATTGAGTGCGCCTCCTCCAGCAACGGCTACTTCATCTCAATCAACAAAGAAACGAAGACATCGATCAATATCAATAATTGATGCCCGTACTGAGGAAGAAGCATGTGCAGTCTCTCGAGTATGTGTCTCGGTAGATCCCTCGGCTATGGTTTGTGGTGTACATACTTTATGCGGTGGTGGGGTCGAACTAGAAGGAAGTGAAGAGTATAGTGTTGGTCAATCAATGCCATTGACAATGTTGGGAGACATTGTTTCGGCGGCAGCAAAGGCATCAACAAATCTATATGCATTGTTAGATGGAAATGAAACAGAGAGCAATGGAATGAAGAAGCACAATATTCAAGGGAATGATGATGGTTATGGTTACTTATTGAAGGATCACTTTCTAATCCAATAGATATTATATCGTTATCGGTCTTCTCTTATCTTATCTAACTTCTAAAAGAGTGATTTCTTATCCATTCATAGGATGGCAATAAATCAATGTTACCCACAGCAGCCATTGCATGATCCTTGTCGTGGAAAATCTTGTATGCCGCAGCCTTGGCATCCTCTACCGTCAATTCCTCAATCCTTTTGAAGATTTCTGCTGGTGTCATCCTTCTTCCATATGTTAACAATTGTCTCCCGATATCTTCACAAACATTAGTATTTCCATCCAACCCCATGAGCATCGTTGCCTTAAGTGCAATCTTGGCCCTTTCTACATCCTCTTCAGTTAAATTATCTACCAAATTAGCCAGGTTGGCTGTAACAGATGTCATTAAATCTCCCAATTTTTCCTTCTCGGTAATGGCATACAACCCAAAGAGTCCAGTATCTTTGTAGCAAGTGTTAAATGTACTAATGGAGTTTGCCAACTCGTTTGCAGCAACGTCATAACACAATTGAGATGTAACATTCTTTCCAGCAGCACGATCAAAGGATCCAATAAGTGTTTGCAATAGCATGAGTGGATAAGCATACTCTGATGTCCAAGACGATCCCTCATAAGCTAGAGCAACGTGAGCCATGGTATCTGATTTAAAATGAATTCGAACATCACTACCAACAAACTTTCCTTCATCTAAACAAACCGCATCACTATTCATTTGTTCTTCATTTAACTCAGTACGCAATCCTCCAAAGTAATGATCAGCCAATTCACACAGCATACCATGATCAACGGCACCCGCTCCCGCAATAACCATCTGCGGTGCCAAGTAATGTGTATCAATATACTCCCGTAAATCATCTCTACTTAATGATTTTATATTCTGCTCGGGACCTAATATAGTCCGCCCTAAGCCCGATCCTTGAAATGCAGTTGAATGTAAATGATCTAATACTAATTCTTCATTCTGTTTATTAACCTCTTTCATTTCACGCAATATAACATCTCGCTCGCGGTCAATAGCACGTGTATCTAACTTTGACCTAAGTAATATATCAGCCAATATATCCATTGCACGGGGTACATCCTTCTCGAATACTTTTGCAAAGTAGACAGTTTGTTCACGTGATGTGTATGCATTTAAATGTCCACCCATGTTTTCAATCTCGATTTCTAATTGGTATTGGATACGTTTTGATGTACCCTTAAAGGCCATGTGTTCAAGGAAGTGAGCGGCACCATTGTTATGTGTCGTTTCATATCGTGATCCAGCATCTATCCATACGCCTACCGTGGCTGTATTGGAACCTAATATTGTTTCAGAGGCAACTCGTAAACCTGAATTGAATTGTGTAATTTCTGTGGTAGGTGCAGCAAGAAGATAAGATGGAAATTCTTCTTTAGTTGCAGCAGCAGCTGTGGATAGAGCTGATCTTCTACCACTACTGCATCCCCGCTGTATAATCGGCCTCATACTACTACTGGGTATTCTAGCAATAAAGGACATTGTATATAATATCTGATACTACAATACTGGATGAGATTGGCAATCAAAATTGTTGTGTTGTGGATATGTGCTGCAATCTGTATCAAAAGCGTAGAGCTGGGTTGGGTATACGATATCTATTTATCTAATTCCTAACCTAATATCGTATGCAATCAGCACAATAATATCAATCCGTAAGTACAACAATGTAGTGTTTGAGTTTATTACCACAAAAACTTAGCGGTATCCTTCAATTCTACTCTCATAAAAACACCCAAACAACCAATCACCTACATACCCATTGGAAGACGGCAATAGAGACAATGTCATCTCGATCTAACTCGCCTAAACCACCGGCAAGTGGGGTGGTTACATCTGCTGGTGGCGGTGGCAATGGTGGATCTCTGTCAAACGATCAACTCTACGCCCCATTATCAACCTATTCCACTGGTAACAATGTAACAAAGAAGAAAAACTCTCAACAGCACTCTTTATCCATCAATACATCAACATCACTACGTGAATCATCATTAATAACATTCTTAACATCCATGAGTCAAAGCCTGAAAACATCACATCCATCACATGAATATCAAGTATATAGAGGTATCGGCGGATCGATATCAAAATTTGGAATGGGTGATACTGATAGAGTTAGTGCTTCCATGAGAGGATTGTTAGAAAGTAAGCTATTAAATCGTAGTTTGATATTGGTAGGTGGTGGTGTTCATAAAGTGGGAACTCTAAAAAATGATGATAATATGGGCAATGGTAGCAATAGTCTTGTTAGTGGTATGTCAACATCACATGCGGCAACAACAACATCTGGCAAGAGAGTACGAAAACGAGTAGGAGGGAATGGGATATTTGGATCTATATCTAATAAGAAGAGGAAGAAACTATTGAATCAGATATCATTAGAGAAACAGCAAAAGCAACAACAACTATTGCAATCAAAGGAGAAGACTGTAGATTCTTGTGAATTGCAAATACATGATGGAGAAGAAAAACCTACTAATCCATTATTGAACAACGAAGAGCAATCCAAAGGTGGCATAAAGCCGGAGATAAATAAGAAGGAGGTCAAAAGTAACACTATCAATACTGCTCAAGTTCATGAAAAGGTTGGCTCTATTGTCGAAACTCTGCACAAGATGTGGCTCAGTTATATCAAGCAACTCCTATCTACAATCAAGCACACAGCTAGTTCAGATTCTTCACAGCTGGAATCTTCACAACTATCAGTACATGATTACAAGCAGATATCATTCTTACTAGCTACAGCTGAACATGTCGGTATGCCAGCTATCATTGTAGAATGTCCATCAAGGAGACATCTAGTTCATTGTCGATGTGTAATTGTCAATGAAACTAAAGAGACGTATAGTATTGCCATGATTAAGAGTAAATCAAACAAAAAGCAAGATAAGAAGAGGAGCGATGAAAAGCAAGTGGGTGTAAGTGAAGTTAGTACTAAAGCTGGTAGGGACAGCCAAAAGAAAGATTCAAATGACAAGTGCACTGCAAATAACAAGCCTTCTCATAATTGGAAAATTGTCTTAGTTCCAAAACATGGAACTGTACTTGATATAGATTTACCGAGGATTGATGACAATACTGTTTCTGCTTCAAATAATGATGGTGATGATGAGGCATCTCGACAGAAGAGAAGGAGTGATGAATTTACTGTTCGATTGCAAACCTAAAAGCATATAATTGCAGGTTGCCTAAGTATATAATGAGTATCTAAGCAGTATCATATATCTCTACTAAAGATCAAGTATGTCCATTTGCAAGCAACTAGGTCTTAAATGAAGAGGCCAGTGAGTTGATCAACATGATGTCGATACGGTGGGGATAATCTTTGATACGCTTACGATATACTCCATGCGTGGGCCTATTTAAAAAATCTAAATAACTTTCGGTACCTGCTGTAACTATCAGTATTGGAGGCGATCTTTGCATTCGATACGTCTAATTAGGTCGATATTATACCAGTCATTATCTGTATTATTAACAAAACGAGTTATAATGAACTCCGCCGCCGAGGCATTCTCGTCTGCAACTCTTGAAATTGTTGATGATAAAGTTGCAAAATCATCCAACAACATACATGAAACTCGAGCGTATTATAGCGACTCTTCTGGTAGAGCACGAGTTCATTTACGTGTTAGATTAGCAATACCTGCCAAGAATACTAATGCTAGTAGTGGTGGAGGATTGCAAGCATTGATAGATTGTAAGTGTATCCAACCAACTCCTCAGGAGGCTGGTGGTAGTTCAATAGAAGTAGAATCAAATGAAGAGAAGGACAAAGATAATGATAAAGAAGACGACAAAGACAATGATTGGTATACTGATTCAACTTGTACATTTGAATGTACCTGCATATCAAGTTCCCAAAAAGCAGCATGGGCATTAGAAGGTGTTACAATCCTACATTCTGAGATTGAACGCTCTAACACAAAGATTATTACTGCATTATTATTTAATATTGAGATTGCAGTTAGAGGTAATGGTATTATTAAACTATCAGATATG
>Ga0214480_100019_pt1 | contig 53883 bp, 43 predicted proteins | sample M1_20Mar14CPVII9_3_FD_165042 | JGI IMG/M metagenome (GOLD analysis project Ga0214480, IMG submission 165042) | Marine eukaryotic communities from Monterey Bay, California, United States - M1_20Mar14CPVII9sort6BwellE17 | ecosystem: Environmental > Aquatic > Marine > Unclassified | place: USA... | reverse complement strand
CAGAAGGACATTACAATGGTTCTAAAACCGCTGCTTCTTTGGACATTGCAACTTTTGTGCATCCAAATTGAGGCATTTACTTCGAACAACATAAAATCAAACATAATATCTTGTGCACAACATTATAATAATGGTGGTGGGGAGAATAAGGATTATACACGTAAATCAATAATATTATATGCACAAACTAAATCAGTAGATGTTTGTATCATTGGTGGTGGTATATCAGGTTTGGCAGCTGCAATAACTACTGCTGAGAAAGCTAAACAGCAACAACAACAACAACAACAACAACAACAACCTCCATCTATATTGATATTAGAATCAGATTCATCTGTCGGGGGAAGAGTTCGAAGTGATTATACTGATGATGGCTTCATATTAGACAGAGGCTTTGCAGTATTCATTAAACAATACCCCAAATCATTACAACTATTAGATTATGATGCTTTGGAATTACAACAATTCCTACCGGGTGCAAAAGTTAAACTATCAGATCAAGACAAGTTGGCAAGCGTCTCAGATCCTTTAAGGCGCCGCAGGGATATATTCAAGGCAATCACTTCTCCAGTTGGCACTCCAATGGATAAGATGCGTTTATTGCCACTATTCTATACTGTAATGACAAAGTCTATTGAAGAGCTGTTTGAAATGGCAATGGACGAGACTGATACACTATCTTGTTTAACCGACAAGTATAGTTTCTCGGAAAGTTTCATATCTCAATTCTTTGCACCATTCTTGGAAGGCATTTATCTGGCACCATTAGACCAACAATCATCTCGAATGTTTCACGAAAGTCCGCGTTTGTATTGTTTTATACTGTGAATTAACTGCTTATATGAAGTCTCGGAGAATGGATACTTCATTATGAACTTTGGTTTGCCTTTGTTTGTGCACCCCACATGTACTCTAACATATGCTATATCATCTCTCTTCCGTTTTCATAAATCGTGATGACGCGCATCTTCCAGTTCGTGATGAAAATGTTTACAATTGGTGTAACATCACTTCCTAAAGGTGGTATGCAAGCTGTTGCTAATCAACTGGGTGATAAAGCAACTGATCTTGGTGTTGATATACAATTGGAATCAAGAGTAATATCAATAAAGCAAGGAGCCAGTGACGAGACCTATATACTAGAAGTCGAATCAAAGGACGAGGGAAAATATACAGTACAAGCAAGGAGTATTATAGTTGCAACTGATTGTGAAGTTGCACAAAGCCTTTTGCAAGATATGAGTGGTATGGAACAACAGATTGAGTCTACAGTGAAGCTTGATCAACGCTCTGTCGGCTGTGTATATTATGCTTTTCAATCACCAGCTCCTCTATCCGACCCCATACTCGTATTGAACGGGGAAGGAGCTGACAGAAGAAATACAAAAGAGTATCCAGTCAATAATGTGTGTTTCCCTTCAGTAGTACAAAGATCATATGCTCCGGATGGCTATGAATTATGCAGTGTATCAATATTAGAAACGGCAATGTCTGAACATGGTGGAGATCATGCTTCATTGGATGCTGCAGTTCGAAAGCAACTTTCGACATGGTTTCCTGATTATGAAAAGGATATCATGGATCATACCAAGTGGATAAAGAAGGGTGTGTATACCATCAATAATGCTCAACCAGCTCATTATGGTACTGAAGAATCGGCTAACTTCCACGGAGGACGAAGTTCAAAGTTCCGGGGAGTTTTACCAAACGGCATATTTGTTTGTGGTGATCACATGGCAACGTCTACATTCAATGGAGCTTTAGAAAGTGGAGTCAATGCTGGAGAATCGGTGTCGAGATACTTATATCTAAATGATGACATATAATGAATAAAGCTTCTATTGAATATTTAATGTTTCACTAGGTATTCATGGGCTAAGAGAAGTACTTTTGGTACATTGCGACAAATGACAAGCTCGCCTCTTGCCCTCATATTCAATATACATGGACAAGATTCAATAACAACCATGCCGTAAATAGGGAATAGTTTAAAACCGTGGCCATTAATTGTACTTATATACTCTCCATTTTTTGTTTATCATCAGGCAGATTATCGCCTCACCACTCCACTAAGCAAAAAGTAAAGATATATTGCATTGTGGCATATTATAATCCAAATTGCAATTGCAATACAACTTTCGTTAGTGTGTGGTTGTGATATTCTACACATTATAAAAACAAAACAAAATGTATTATTATAAACTTATCAGTACACTTTTGATATTGTTCGTCACTGTACTCTTGGTAACCATTTATTATGACGATCAACAAAACACTTATGATGGAACACCAAACATGAGAGAAGGTACACCACCCTTATCAATGTCAACAAAACGCAGCTCATCAACACTTCATCTACGCGGACTTGGGAAGAGGAATAATAATAAAAAGTATGGCAAAATATCCAAATTGGGCAAACAAAGTAAGAGAGGTAAGCAATTAACAAGTAAAAGTAGGAAGGCGAAGAAGCCGAAGAATATGTTTATTAAATCATCTACAGATGAGACTGCTGCAAGTAGAGATCTTCCACCATCATCTCCAACTAGTGAACCAACTTCTGGTAGTACTCCGTCTATTGGTACAGAACAGACGTATTCTCCTGCTGGTTATCCTGTAAGTAGAGTATGAGTTATGAGTGTGCAGTGTGCAGTGATGAATATGGTTAGGGATTAAACCCTAACTTGTTGTATTGTTGTTGCATTTTTTATAGATATATAACTCATTCACCTTTCCTTGCTCTATTCACTTAATCAGGAGATGATTGATGATAATGGAATGCCAAAGTTTCTTAATGATAATGAGTTGCCTCCAGGCTTAAAAGATAACCCCTCCAAAGCTTTAGGAATAAAATTCAAGAAGAAGCCAGGCAAGGGAACTCAATCTCAATACATACCCAAAGCTCAAAGGGTAATGAATGTCAAGGAAAACAAAAGTGTCATCATCCGTGGTTTAGATAACAAACCAATCAAGCTTGATTTGGACTCGGCTGAGCGTTTGAATGTATACAGTACTAAAACCTTCACTTTGAGCGATGATGAAAGTTACGTAACTGATAAGAAGACCGGTGAAGTGTATCAACTCAACTGTTTTTACACAAGTGATGAGGATCATCAGATCTCATGGAGTACTGACGAAGATGGTAATATTTCCAATGTCCACGTAATTCCCAAGTTAGCAAAGGATGAAGAGTTCGCCCCAAACACTCTTGGTCAGACCTTTCAGGCCTACCCGGGGGCTGATAATGTTGTAGTTGGATACTTGGATGAAGAAGTGGACATGCCAATTCAAAGTTTTGAAGGTGACATGTATTCAGATGAAGATGAAAGGGTCTTGGAAGAAATTGCACCAACTCAGCCGCTTGTTGCAATGAACTGCGGTGGAAATAGCTACACGGATGTAGATGGTGTAGTATATGCTGAGGATATTGACTATCTGGTGTAAGTTTATACTTGTGTGCTTTGTTACTTTACTTGTAGTATATACTAATATTCTTTCTATCTTTTTCAGCTCTGGTGGAGACACTTCTTCAACTTCCTTCCGTCCCGACAAAAGTATAAGTGGTACAACAGATGACTTTTTGTATCAATCTGATCGATGGGGCCAGAGATTTGAGTATCTCATTGTAAGGAATTGATGTGGTTACATTGATTACTTTGTCTATGTTTAGTCTAACTATCTCCTTCTAATATTTTCCAATTCAGCCTGGTGTAGAATCTGGAAAACATTACAAGATCACTTTTAAGCAAGCAGAGACCTATGAATATGCTGATAACCGTCAATTCAATATACTTGTTGATGGTCAATTTGCATACAGACAACTTAACATCCTTTACAATGTAGAACTGTTTACGGCATTTGATCTGGTACACCACACTGTGGCCACAGACAACACTCTTCTAATCCGCTTTGAGGGAGTAAATGGAGATGCAGTATCTAGTGCTATTCTCGTTGAAGAAGTTTTCATAGTTGCTATGAACTGTGGTGGAAGCAGCTACAAGGATGCAAATGGTGTAATGTATGCTGAGGATATTAATTATTTGGTGTAAGTATTTTGTGTGTTTTGCTGCCCTTTACCATAGTATATTACTAAAACTCTTTCATCTTGTTCAGAGCTGATGGAGAAAAAGTAGTCCCATCTTATACTTCATTCTATAACCGTCGGCCGATAAGTGGTACAACTGATAGCTTACTGTATCGATCTGATCGATACGGCAAGAGTTTTGAGTACCTCATTGTAAGAAGTTAATGTTGTTTGATTGATGTACTGTGTGTGGTCTAACTATTCACCTTCATACATGTTTTTTGTCATGCAGCCTGGTGTGGAACCAGGAAAACATTACAAGATCACTTTCAAAGTTGCGGAGACTGGTATGCGATCCATACAAAGACGTCAATTCAATATATTTGTTAATGGTCGGCTTGCATACGAGAACATAAACATCCTTGACAATGTAGCGCGGGATACGGCATTTGATCTGGTACACTACACAGTGGCAACCAAAAGTATCCTTCCAATCCGCTTTGGGGGAGTAAATGGAGATGCAGTATCTAGTGCTATTCTCGTTGAAGAAGTTGCTGCTGTGAGTTTTGACTTCTAGTATCAATTATTAACTTGACCGCATCATCTCACTATCCATCATCTAAACAAACACACTATATACAGGAGTCATTACGTTTCAAGATAGTATTTGTAACCTCGACAATATTCATTGGACTTATTGGAGACTCATCTGTTGAAAACGCAGATAACTTTTGTCAAACTCTCGCCAACGATGCTAACCTTGGCGGGATATACACAGCCCTATACTCTACTGATGGAACCGACGCACTTGATCGTTTTGAACGGAGTCCCCTCCTAGATTCCATACCTTACGTCCTCAGTGATGGAGTTACAAAATTTGTTGACGATTGGGAGCACTTTAATAGCAATAGCAGACCTCCATACGTTCAATATTTGATGGATGAGAATAAGAGGGTCGTTCAATTTGCTGATTTTATCGGAAAGCTGATGTGTTTTCAACAAGATTTTTCGATGCCAACTCCTACTCCAACTAGTGCTCCTACGACTCCTATGACTCCTCGGCCAACTAGTGCTCCATCACAATCTCCCACTACTAAGCCCACATGGGCTGGACCTGGAAAGTCTGCGTTTGTGTTGTTTTATCATGTGAATTTGTGTGTGAATACTTGTTCAATCAGAGTCTCGAGCTGACTACTTCATTTGAACTTAGTTTGCCTCTATTTGATTGCCTTTGTAATCCACATATGCACTAACTTGAGGTACTATCATCTCTCTTCATCTTCATAAACCGCTAAACACGCATCTTCCAGTTAATTGTGGAAATGATAAGTCTGCTCCAACTTGTGAAGAATGTGGAATTGAGCAATGTATGTTAGATTGTAAGGTGGTGGGCCATTCAACAACAGGCCGCACGTGTGTATCAACCTTGGATTCGAACGGTAGTGGATACTCAGAAACTCATTTTGGGCACCAATGCCCAACCTTTGATTATCTTGACATCAATATTGTGGTAGATCGTCGGTTCTATGATTATTCAATAAGTACATTATTTTATATTGGTCCTTACCGCAGAACTCAGGAAGTGTTTGCATCGGCCCAAGAGACTTATTGGAAACAGGCTTGCGTTCTTCTTAGAATGAATAGCTACGAGCAAACATATATTTCAGCATTCACTCCACCCTGTTTTTCTGAAGATTGCGGTGACAGTCCAAATTGGCCTGGTTTTGATGCAGTTGCCGTTGATGGTGTTAATCCAAATACTCTTCTGGACACTTTAAAGAGCACTGTGCTAAAGTACCAAGCTGATGCCCATTATCATGCTTTTCATTTGTTTTCAGGAGCTAATTTCGGAGACGGGCCAATAGGCCGTGCCTTTTCAGGTTGGGAAGTCTGTATTCCTTCAAGTGGTACAAGGCGGGCATTTGGTGTGAATCAAATTAGTTTCTCATCCTTTCTCTTTCACCAGGCGACGTTATTTGCCCACGAGCTCGGACATAAGTGAGTTCTCTTTGAAATATGATTTATTACTTGACTTCAACTGATCCCGTCTTCTCTGCACTCTTCCTCTAAAAGCATGGGTCTTAAACATACTGATGACTGGACTGATATAATGTATCATTCTAACCTCTGGATTGGTCAGACGAGTTTTTCTGATTACAGTAGTGGAAGACTTCATAAATCAGTTGTGGGGCGTAAAAGTTGTGGATATTATCGAAGATCTTAACTTGTCAACAAGCAAAGATTTTTGTGTGAGTTGTGCTTGGTATCTGAGGCCAGAGAGGGAAGTAATTGTGTGTTAAGTATCATTTGTGGTGGTAAGGACCAGCATCCTTGAATATCACAAGTGACATGCGGACCATTTGTGTCGAAAAGGGCTGAAGATCTGTGTAGATTATAAGTTTTAAATTGTTGTCAAATCAGATTCTTAATATTCCTTACTATTCACTTGTGTATCTTCTTCTTCTTTGTCTCACTTCCTCTGTGCTTGCTTAATATGCTCCTCGTTAATACCTATGTCAGCAACTTACCAGCAACAATCGGACTTAGATTCTAAATGATTACATATAATAAATGATTAGCTATGTTAATGTTGATGGAGTTCTATACTATGAAGCGACACCTACCATCATTCTAACTGCTATGTCAGCTTACCATCTAAATTCGGACTTAAGTTCGCCGCATGTTGTGTTATTACAGAAGAAGACAAATGACTGGTATGTTCTGTCTGTGTCATTTCGACATTTGCATCATCTTTCTTCTTTCCCTGGGGATGTTTGAACTCTATTGCCATTGGTGTGCTGGCGTTGATAGGTTGCTCAGCTGGACTGGGAGCTGCTTCGTAAAGAACAATGCCAACAACGATACAGACAAAGCCACCATAGAAATATGGTGTTAACCGGATACCAAAGGCAACAACATCGAATATAGCCGCATATAAATCACTAGTCAAGAGTAGAATGTTGAGTAATGCTGCTTCTGACACAGCCAGGAATGTCATCTCGCCCGCAACGTCAAGCCCTCGTGTTAGAACATGAGCTCCGAACAGAATCATTCTCCATTCCAACTCACAAGAGGAGCCATCTACAGTAAAGAGGGCATAGACGGCATCTCTTTCGAGAATACTCATTTGAACGAAAGATATCAAGGAACCGAACAATCCTTTCATAAATAACATCTCATTCACACCACCAAAGTCGATGATCATCTCTGATAATACATCATCAAGGCCTAACAGTACAGCTCCTAAAATGGCAAAGATGTCCCCCTTGATATGATCACCCGATGATATATCATCATCTTCCTCATCTCCTCCCTTCTTCATGTCCGATGCTGTATTAAGTACTATACCAAATAAACAAATGGCACATCCGATTATATGTGAGAACCGATAACTCCGCTTCATAAACATTTTAGTAAATATCATAGCGCTGGGTATTGCCAATGCGTCTGAAACATATACAAAAGCAAAACTCGTGTATCGAAATGCCAAGAATATAAAATAGTATGCCTGTGCCTCAATTAATGCCACTGCAAAGTAATAATACCATTTAGCATGTATTGTAAATAATCCAAAACAGAATGGATACTTGAGATGTGACAATTTGGAATCACTACCATTACTACTGGTATTGCTTTGTCGTTTCACAACATTATTATTATTCCGTCCTCTAAGTGAAGAAAATATAGAACGTTTAATAGATGTTTCATCATCTTCAATTGTTAATTCATCATCATCTTCTTCGCCTATTGTATCATTATTATCATCTTGTTGCTGTTGTTGTTGAACACTTAAGCTCTCTTGTTCCTCAGACAATTGCAATGTATTCACACCCTGATGATTTGCAATATTCAATTTACTTCTCCTTGTTTCTCTATGTAGTTGTATACCCCCGAATATTGATACTAAAAAGAAACCACATGCATTATATAATGAAGGGGCAGAGACTTTACATTCAGTTGCCAGCACTTCATTAGTTGCTCCGGCTATGGCTAATACTAATGATACAGCTTGACCTAATAGTAGTACCTTCCAATGTGCAATAGAATGTACTACTCCATCGGCTATTGTTGATACTAATGTAAGTGCTATTGATCCTGCTAATGAGGGGTTGTTATTGTTTGTATTATTGGTAGCACTATTTGACATTTCATCCGCATTAGCAACGCCATTGTCATTTCGTATGACGGCTGGTGACCGGCGGGAAAACATGACTTTAGATATAATATGATATCTAACTCAATTGCAACTATTACAATTACAATGACCGTGTATTGTAATGGTAGTGTTTGTGAACATAAAAAGTCTAGCTACTTGAAGAATCCCTAGCCCATAGGAAACTGATCTCTCCTATCACTACAGCAGTCTATGGAGATGATTCAAGCCTTAACGAGCATAAACAATTAGAAAAGCACTCTACTATGACCGCCACCTTAGCCGCCATGCAGCTCTATCATGTCTCTACAACTTGAATAAAATCAAACGGCCGGACGTCGGAAAGAAACTTCTTCTCGTGAGTTTTAACTTCATATGCTTTAGATAGGTACTACTACTATCCTAATATGACAAAGCTTACATTACTAGCTGCGGCTGCAGCCGTATTAATATCATCTCCAGTTATAGCACAAGAACGTGCGCACGAGAGACGGATTCCTCACCGTCCTGATAGACCAGTAAGTTATTTTTTATGCACAAGTTATGTTTTCGAGCAGCCCTTTACTGTTGCTGGGTTAAACTGTTACTATTGTACTAACAATACCCCTATCCTAATATTACATTCCAGAGTATACGAGAGATGGTAACACAAAAGTATGAAAGACAAGAGGAATTATTATCGAGTATGATAAAACAACGACAAGCTACCGTGAATGATCATATTATATCTGGTCGTAAATTAATAGATGATGAGGTATGTATGTGTTATCTATATGTAATTAAACATATCAATTGAGTTGTTACTGCAATTTATAATTCGATTTTATTTGGGTTATCCATACTATATCTCTCATTTGGCTTACTGTTGTGCATATTCTCATCGTTCTTCTTTTCGAATTTATTGATATAACAGGAATTTCATCAAGAATTGAAACATATCAAAGGATTACATCGCAAGTTGGCTGCTGCTCAACAGAAAGACCCAGCTGTAAGTTTTTTATGATATCTTCCCATTGCTCAGTTTTATAAGTATATTGGCTAAAACTAATCTATCATCTATGTATATCCATAATACTCTCCAATAATTCATTGCAACACAACCCCTGCCAGATGCTTAAGCTTGAAATTGAACAGGAAATTGAATTGCAGGAAAGGATGATGAAGGGTGAATTTAGTTGGACTCCAGGTGCTGAGGATCTTGTATTGAAGGAGGATCCTTAAGGTAGATTGAGAACAAAGAGGGCCTTTGTAGGTTGAGGGTGTGACGGGGCAGATTATTGGCGGTGTGTAAGTCGTCTCCCATACTTATTATTGGAATTTGTAGATACTATTATTAATGTATATTAGAAAAGGAAGATATTTGATTCGATACCTTTTTTGTTTCCGTGGCATTCTATCCAGATGCAGCAAGAGAACAAAGTCTGGTAGGTATTGAATGAGAAAAGTCATGTAGCTAAGTAGGGCAGGCCCATCGTGAAAAAAGAACTTGTTAATAAAGATAATATATGAGTGTAATCAAAGAAGGAAGCGTTTCCTCTTTGAATACTATTCTGTACCAAATCTCTATACAAAAGGGAAACGATCCCCACAACTCCTCTCTGATACAGGCATATTTTTGCTCTCGTCTACCCTTGTATCAAAGACATTTCAATAGACAACAAAACATAAAAACGTTCATATATCAAGGATTCTCTTTTGTTCACATTGACGAGCGAGCACCTCCTCTCACTTCCACACCCATTTCATCCGAGCTCACCCTCTTACTTCAGTAGAGCAGACGATGGTGTTTTCCCCTCTGATATATGCTTCTCAACCACAGCCTTACTGACCTCACACTGCACCCCAACAAAATTCACAACATTATTCTCGGCATCCCTTAATGCCGCTACAAAGAATTGATTCCAGAATGGTGTACCATCCGCCTTGTAATTTAATAGACATACCGATGTATCGGTACCCTCCCTTACACCCTTACGGATAACATCTACGGCAGCCTGATCAGTACCAGGTCCTTGTAAGAAACGACAATTACGACCCAGGACTTGGTCAAGGGTATAACCAGTTAATTCCAAAAATCCACCCGAAACATACACAATTGGATTATCAGGTAGGGATGGATCGGATATAGCAAAGTTCTGTTGTGATCCAGACAAGGCTGACATTAAACGATAATCCGGTTCCATCAATGTCTTGACAGGTCCGAATCCAGAGGGTAAAGGAACTGGTTCGTACGATCCCTTCTTGGGTGCAGATGGATCATCAGCTCCACAATCATCACCCAATCCTTTCAGAAGTTCAGCGGCTCTGTCGGGTAATTCAGTTTTGATAATATTCTTCAGGGTATGTATTTCACCCTGTAATCCATCAATCTGTTCCTGAAGACTTTCAAGTAAGAACTTCTTTCTCAATCTTGAACGTTTGGCATGCTCGCGATTACGTTCTCGTCGTTCTATCTTCTGTGCATCAGTTAATGATGCAGCTGGCTTGGTTGATATAGATGATGCTGCGGCAGATGCAGATGAAACAGCTCTGGATTTGGGTGCCTGTGCGGCAGGAGCTGGGGCAACAAGTCCAGCTTGTTTAGCAGTGCGTTTTGTTGCTGGTTGAGAGGGTGGGATGGGCTCGATCGAGGCCGTAACAGCAGAACTTGTTACATCATCCGGTACACCAAATTCACCAAAGTAACAATCTTGAAACAAATCATCAAGGTCGAGAGGTTCCTAAAATGATAGTAGTGGAAAAAAGTGATGGATGTGTGAGATGATGTATGCAATTGCCAATGAAAAAAAAAAGACATAAGATGTGCACATAAAGTATGCGTAGATATAAGCCTCGTGCTGCCGAAATCCACAACTTCCCAGCCAACACATCCGTAAAGATATACACATAAATTATGTCATAGTGAAGAGAGGCTATATCAACTAAATCGCCTCAACGATGATATTATTGTCCAATGAAAAAAAGAAACAACAATGTTACACATCAAGTGTTCGTAAACCTAGAGAGCCCAAAATACACAACCAACAAAATATACCGTAACAACTTATAAACATAATAAAGAATCAATAATAAACGACTTACTTCACTACCACCATTCGGGTCGGGAGCAAATAGATTCATAGCAGTAGCATTTTCATTATTATTATCACTCTTTGCAATAGGAGCTGGGTCGGGTAAAGCGTTAGGATCCATGTTGTATAAATTACTCGACGATAAAAAACTTATTTAACTATGATATAAGATGATAACTAGACGATAAAGTGGTGTATACTACTTGATATTGACGCCTATTTATTGCCGCTATTACTATGTAGTACGTGCCTCCGCCTCCAGCATTTATATCATATCCGTACACAGTACGATAAATCTAATAGTACGGTATAACGTCACAACTTCAAGGATACCGGATACCTCCATTAGAGACAAAATAAAAACGAATAAAATGGGCTTGCTCACTTGCTACTATACTTAGTATGCTACTGCTCTATTGCAAGTTGTCTCATAATAAAGGATCTCCTTTAATAACATGGAGAATAGCAAAGTTGGATTGATCATCTTTGGCATCGTTGCCATATCGTTGGCACTCGGTCTTGGTCTCGGGCTTGGATTGAAAGATGATAGTGATGGTAAAAACAATGCTTCTTCTTTGGACATGTCCGACATGTCCATCGTCCCCAACCTTCATGCATACAAATGGGTAGATTTGACACATACTTTTGATGAGAATTCGTTATATTGGCCTGCAGCTGTGGGCACTACAGAAGAAGGATCGTTCGATATGGAAGTTATATATGCAGACGATACAGATAATGGGTATTACTATGCATCTAATCAGTTTTGTACACCCGAGCATGGAGGTACACATATTGACTCCCCGATACACTTTGCAAGAGATCGATATACCACAGAACAATTACAGCTTGATAGAATGAATGGACCTGGTATAGTGATTGATATTACACAACAAACTAGTAAAGATTCGGACTATCTCTTGAGTTTGGAAGATGTAAATGCATTTGAAGAAAAGTATGGTACTATCCCATCTGGTAGCATAGTAATGTTGAGAACAGGTTGGGGCAATTACTACGGAAATCGTACAAAGTACTTTGGTTTCGTTGATGGCTTGCCAAAAGATGCAAATAATCTTCACTTCCCGTCTTATGGTACTGATGCGGCCCGTCTACTAATTGAGGACAGATATGTTAACGTATTGGGTATAGATGCACCAAGTATTGACCATGGACCATCCCAGAGCTTTCTTGTGCATCAGCTTGTATTTGATCAAAATATCCCAGCTTTGGAGAATGTAGCAAATCTAGATCAGCTCCCTGCGGTTGGGAGTTGGATTATTGCAATGCCCATGAAAATAGGGAGCGGCTCAGGAGGCCCTGCACGAATTGCTGCTCTTCTGCCATCCTAAGAAGTATGTATTCGTCATTCATTCTGCAAATGTACATGTATATAGTATGTAAAGATAGATGTAGCTCAATAAATGTATTACTTCTGCCACCTGAAGGATACCGTATTATCGCTCCAACTTCCATTATTATGCAATATCTCAATCCATAGACGGACGGAGGTAAAGCACCAAGCACATCTTTTGGCTGCAATATATGTTTATTGTATCCATGCTATCGAACCTAAAAAAAGAAACTGGAATGTAGTGCTTATCAGCTGAATGTTTGTACTTTATTGAAGATTATTAGTTGTTAATCTCATGACCGAAAGATCATACTTTCAGCTTTTCTTTCAGCAATTCATATGTTGTAAACATCGTACCAACCATGGGTACAACTTTTAATATCTCAGGAGTAAGTCCTCTATAAAAGCTTTTAATTCCATCATTCTTCAGTATCGATCTTATCATTTGTACACCAGTTAGTCGTTCATTAGGAGCAAAGTGTTGTCCTTGTATTTGCATCCTCCGTCTTACAGTATCAAAAGGAAATGTAACTAATGTAGATAAAGTGCCACTAGCAGCACCAAAGGCCAGTGTTAAAAGAAAACCAAGTCGTTGTTCTCCAGTATTGTAATCAACCTTTCGTAGATTGTAGAATAATTCATCTTCTAATGCATACTCTTTCAATGAACCATATACTACCCAAGATATACTAAAATTTGGAACTGCAACCATTAATGTTGGACCTAATCCAGAATATAATCCTATTGGTCCTTCACTCTGTGCAATTTTAGCAAATGCATCAGTTATACCTCTATATGTCTCTTTCCCATCAAGTTGTGTAGTTAGACGTGTTCTTACCAAGTCTAACGGATAGCATGCTACACATGCAGTTGTACCAGCAACCGCACCTGCAACTAATCTCGAGAATGTTGATACAGTATTTGTATTTGTAATATCATTATCTTCATCCTCATCTGATAATCGCTGTTCTCCATTTAATATATCTAACATACCCTCATAACAATAGAAATTAATTGCACTAAATGGAAATCTATGTAAACATGACGTACCATTACCCTTCCATAAACTCATAATACCACCTCGTTCGACAATTTTAGATAGTCCACCACGTATTGTCATACTAAACTTTGGTCGATTCTCTTTTGTTGTTACCATTGGATGTACTTGATATAATATTGTTAATCTACTAAGTGGAGCGGTAACAGTTTTGGCTACCGCACCTGACATACCACCACAGAATAATTGTTTGAGTGCTTCTATTCCTCTTGATTCTGTAGTACTGCTTTTCTTCTTGGTGGTAGCATGCTTTGGCTTTGAAGGTGATATTGATGATGATTGTTGCTGTTCTTCATTGTTATGGTGATGATCCTCTATTATTGGTCTACTAGTAAGCCGTCTTACTAGCGGTTCTGGAGTTTGTCTACCCATCTTAATATATATTGGATAGGGCGATACTGAGAGAGCTTATTATATCAAAAGGGCCACCGACTGTATGTTTGTTTTCAAGCACCTGATACAATAATAGGTAGGTATTGATAATATCGATGATACCTACTTGACTAAAATAAGTTCTTGCTTAATATTCTAGTGATAATGCCTCATAGGTAGTAGGATACGCATTGCAAAGTGCAAACCTCCATAATATATATCAACTCTCAACATCTCACTCTCAACAAAACAATCCCCAAAATAAATAAAAACATGAAAATGCTTCGCAAAGGCATCACCTATTTATTTCTTCCGGCCTTGTAGTTTGCCTTTGCGCCTACTGAATACTATAGCTAATTGGTGGATAGTTAAGTAGTCTGTTGTTAGATATAGACGTGCGGTTGCAGCAGCAGCGTTGAGCGACTCTTCGGCTATATCAGTACGGCATATCAAAAGTGCACAAGATATACTCTCTAGTGATTCACGAGATATCACATAGTATTAGTTAGAATTTCAATTTGCATATTAGAGAAAAGTAGTATCAAGTAACGATATATGAACACTTCGTGCTTTGGATTTGCAGATAAATCAATACGTTGTCCAATGAGCCATCCAGAAAATCTATCAGGTTGGTGTTCTACATTTGGATGGGATGAGGCTATTAATTTATGTGATAATCTTATCAATAGTATACAAACAGCAGCAGCCTCTACTAATAACAATCCTTCATCAAAAGATTTAGAGAATAGTCAAGAGAATTATCATTATGGAATGTATGATTACTCTCAGGAGAATGTACATAAGAAGACGTTAAAAGAAGCGTTGCATGACGCATATAATCAGTTATTTTATATAGATCAGTGGGGTAATACTCCAATACATGCTGCAAGTTATGTGAAACCACCTGTGGATGTGATTGATGCATTATTTAGACTAGGGAGGGCAATAATAAAGTATAGTCCTGTCAATTGCAGAGAGGGATGCACACCAATGTGGGCAACTACTTGCAAGGATGGATCAACTCCCTTTCTTGTAGCATCTTCGACCGGAGCTTCTATTGAGGTTATTCATAGATATATGGATGAGATTGAGTATTATATACAGCAAAAGTGGGTTATACATCCACAATCGGCAAGGATGCTTGTTGTACAGCCAGATGATCAGGGAACAAGTCCATTACAGGGATTCGTGTCTTTTCATTGGGTGTGGATTAAGAGATTGTTGGAACAAGGAACTGTTAATAACCTGAATGACCAACTCAATAGTTTGCATATACTACCAAGAAGGAATCATAGAGAAGAAGAGCCATCGTTAGATGAGTATTGGACACTAGTGTCCAGAATGTTACTGTTTGCTACAATGAATATCCAGCCACATACAATTCAATCATCGACTGTGTTGGTTCATAGATGTGCAGCCATCTCAATATATTGTCCGGTTTCTTTGTTAGATTGGGTAGTAGCACCACGGTGAAATGGGGATAAAGGTACTCCTTGGTCTCCTGGAGATACATGTGCTGCAACATTGGATAGTTCAGGGAAACTTCCGTTGCATCGGGCTTTGGAAGCTGTAGATACTTGCTCTATGTTCGATGAAGACATCGTGCATCACGGCGTGGACTTTGATAGTAGTTCATCAGGTACAATACATACAAAGATTTCAGGTGGAGCTATTACAAATACAGAGATAATATGCCCAAGAAAAGATGCTGTCATATACAACAATACAAATCTAGAACAGAATCGTGTGCTCATTGTGAGTAAACTATTAAAGTGGTATCCAAAGGCGGCCTCGACTCCATTCCCCAACAATGGAAGATCACCTCTAGTTCAAGCTATAGCTCATGGAGGTAGATGGCATGGTAACTATGAAGGTAATGACTATTTAGGGTTATTGCAATTGCTTTGGACTCATGCTACTGAAGAATCCTTAAAACAGGATCCCATTACGGGTCTTTATCCCTTTCAGTTGGCTGCTACCATACAACCTAATGATGATACACATGATATTGAAATAGTGGATAATGTGTTCAATCTGTTAAGAAAAGATCCGCAGCTTATCTCGGGTAGTTCCAATGACATGGAGGCAGTACTTCTTAATCATTTAGTCTCTTAAATGTGCATATCATTGCTCTTTTTTTGCTATCAAGTGTATCTCCATATCATATGCTCGTTTTTGCTAAACTACCATATACACCTATCATATGCTCATTTTACATTGAGTACATGTATGATGAACAAATGGGTTACCGGGTAAGCATATATGGCATTGGAGGAGAGAGTGCGTGGCCACCTGCCTATGTGACATATCGCAGACATCCGGCTGAACGTTGAAAATGAGAGTGAATAATTTTTGGAAAAAATGGGTGTTGATTTTGAGGTGACTGAGATCGGAGAGATGGACTCATAATACCCAACAATAGTCTCTAATAAACCATGAAGGTGGCCTTCCTCTTAACCAGTTTACAACTGGTCTATGTCCTCGTTAGTGGTCAAGAAGGGAGAGGTATTGGTAGTCTCAGAACATCACCTTATTCAAAGCAATTAAATTTCACAGAAGTCGAGTGGGAGGTTCCTACTTTTGACTATCAACGATACGAGTTACTCGAGGAGCAACATCCTATAACAATAACACTCGATGATGAACATCAGCATCGTAACTTGACAGCATCTTGTGGTGACAATACCTGTGCTACATATGAATCATCGACAACATGTCCATCAGACTGTGCTAATCTAAAATTACAAGCAGGAAATGTCGGTGGACGATCAGCAAAAGGCGTCATGTTCTATGTAAAAGCCAAGCGTGATGTGAAGATATCAGGATTTGACATCTATTCCAATACAGTTACCAGCAGCAGTGATCATGTACAAGTATACACTCGACAAGGGAAATATACTAATCACGTCTTATCAAACAATGGTTGGAATTTGATATACAATAATCACAATACAAAGCTCAAAGGTCCAAATGTGCAAACATTTATCAATACAAATCCCGTCACTGTTCGTGCTAATACTATCCAATCATTCTTTATATGGACATCAATAAATAAGATTCGATATCGAATTGGCAAAGCGGCACCAACATCAGAAGGTAGTGCTTACTTGGGTGATACAAATCTAGTCATTCATGAAGGTATTGCCAAGCATACAAAGTTTAGTGGTAACTTAAATCAACAAACTGTTGAAACAGCACGTGTCTTTCGTGGTAATATTCGTTATCAGGGTATAAACTTGAATCAATTTGTAACTACAAAGAGTAAAGATCCATTAGTTAAGAATGGTTTTCAAAAACAAGAACGTACAATCTGTTCAAATGCCAATCAAAGACGATTGTCAATTGAAATTGTTACAGATAATTATGGACACGAAACATCTTGGATATTAAAGAAGTCTGGTACTAATACTATAACACATTCAGGTCCAGCAACAAACTATGAAAGTACAACATCTTACGGTGGAACTATCTGTGTCGACGTTGGCTATTGGGAGTTTACCATCAATGATTTATACAAAGATGGCTTGACTGCCGGTAGTAGCGGTCGGTATAAGATTGATGTTGAAACTGAGAATGGTAGTATGAGAATGGCTGTACTTGGTAGTGACTTTGGTGCTTCGAAGACTCATGTTATTGGTAAGCTTATCTCTCGTCTCTGCTCTGTTTGGCTTGTCATGTTGCTTTTCTATGGAAACTCACTCATCTCTCTCATCAAACTTACTTTCCTACACATAGATGTTGGAATGCAGGAGCCTGCAATGACTGCTCGTGATAGACAGTACTTGGCTGCACATAACAAGAGGAGAAGAGAATGGCATACTCGATATGATAAAGAGTATATCCCTTTGAAGTGGAGTAAAGGTAAGCTTGTATCTCTTGAACTGTCTAACATTCCTTCTTGTCGCACAATGTCTAATCACACTTCTGTCTCTCGTCTACACATTAGGTCTCAAGGATTCTTCCATGGAATGGGCAGAGAAGATACTCGATGAGTGTCTCACCGGTCCGCCTCGACATGCTCCTAACAATCCTTGGGGTGAAAACATTAGTAGAAATAAAGGTAGTCAAACTACATTTGGTAGATTGTATGATGCTGACTTAGTCGTATCGAGATTTGTCGAACATGAAGTTGGACTGCCATGGGCGCGTAATGGACACTTGACTAATGCACTTTGGAGATCTACCAAGTATGGTGAGTATATATAAGATGTGTCATATGTCAATGTATATCTGTTGTTTCCCGTCTCCTCTAAACATACAAGTCACTTCTTCTTCTTCTTTCCTCTCCTTATTCATCAAGTTGGTTGTGCCGAAGCTAAGAGAGATTATCAAATTGCCAACGGTAATACACACACATGTCGAACTATAGTGTGTAGATATGCCAAGCCAGGCAATTGCTCTATGGGGAAGTATAAGGATCCAAGAACTAATGTAGTTGATTGGGAAACGCCAATGTTGTTAGATGATAGTCCATGTGGTCCCTTCTGCCCGCCGGAAGATGTTTGTTACGAGTGAAATTCGCAAGCGTCGGCTCGTTTGTAGGATTCATTGGATCGATTTGTCTTGAGAATTAGGAGTTCAAGAGCTGCCTGAGCCCTGGAATATTCATGTTGCTAGTAGCAAGTAGCCGTTAGTGTAAGCTTGCCTGTTTGATATTGATCGATACAAGCATTTCTTCTAAAGGATACCCCTAATGATACCTCAGATAGGAAGGGGGTCCATAAGCCCTGCTGGACCAACTTTTGATATTAAATGTTTTTTATTGTACACACTACACCAACGACAGTCTTCTTATCTCACACTTTCTCTAAACATTGCTTGTTATCAAACAGCTTTCACATTACATTGTATCTTCACACACTTATCTTACACTTCTCCTCGCATGTTTTGTCCACAAATCATCACATATCATCTCTATTCTGGTTCATCCTTGTCATCTTCTTCGTCCTCAACTTTGTCCTTAGTGTCATCCGGGTCACGATCACCTTCTTCAACAACGGAGACTGGAGCTTGAACATCTTTTCCAGTAGCAGGGTCGATCTGCACGGTGTTATCAACGTCAGCTTCTTCAACAAAGAGTGGAGCCAAACTCGTATTGCAAATGTTTCCAACCCTTTTGACAGCAAAGTAGAACGCATATTGTGAAGTTCGCACTTCCTCTCCCCAATAGAAATCATTGGCAGAAGAATCCCCACTGCAAGCATTTTCAGCCCCATACGAACTTGATGGATCTCCTGATAGATATGGTCCACCACCATTGCCGCTGAGACCACTACCACTTCGGAAGCCCCATACACCATCATCGTCAGAAAACTGATTGGTTCGGTAATATCCATTGATACCTGGGTTCTGACCGGGTTGGTTGGCACCAGGAGCAGAGAAGGTAGTACTTGTAGTATTACTATCATCTTCGACTGTACTTCCGTCTTCGTTCAAAACAAAGGCAAAGAGACCTCGTTCTTCATTTGGATAGAAGAAGTCCCGCAAGTCTTTGTCTTCTCCCCGGTAGTCACGATAAATCTGAGCAGCAGTGCCACGGAAGCCATTCTGATCAAAACCGGCGAAGAGCATGTACGGGTATCCATTAAGTATACTGTTGTTGAAGCCGGTGGTGATTAGGATTGGATTGTCTCTACAGTCAAACTCGTCTAGACTGAATTGTCCGAGGGTGGTGATGTTTGCAGATCCGGGCATGCTTTCAGCCAAGGAACCAAATGTTGGTGTTGCAATAAGTGAATACCCAAGAGCTTCAAATTCATTCTTGATGCTGGTGAAATTATCAAAAGTATAATTGACAAGAGCAGTATTTAGTTCGGTCATGTCTGACCTAGTTGTTGCAACGATTGGTGGCTGGGAGCTCTTTGAACCTAACATGGAGAACATATCATGTGTCAGTTTTGAGCTTTAGAAGGGAAATCATTTGGAAACACTAGCTACTCACTCTTGCCGGGCTTGCTCTTTGCACATTTTGAATTAGCCATGATTGTCGTATACTCTTCTTCCGATGACAATGAGAGTGATAAAGATGATAACGATCTAGGCTTTGAGCTCAGCCTCCGTAGACGCTTCCCAGAGCTGGATTGAGGGGATGGGGTTGGGGTTGGGGAAGAGCTCGATTCGGATTCGGATTCGTCATTAGACACATACTCAGATGTTTCAGATGTACACATTTCTTCGATCCAATCCTCAATCATAACTGTGCACTCCTCCAAGTGCTTCGTATTTGGTACGAATAAGGCATAAAAGTGAGTAGAGGGTACTGAATGATTTCTCGAACAATGTAAAAGGTATGAATACTCACCCTCTTCCTTGTACCGAGGCTATCTCCTTCATCTGTATCTTTAAGGTCTTTCGCCACATCAGTCATCATACTCTTTCTCATTCGCAACTCTCTTCTCCTTCTTCGGATATCCTCTCCACCATTGCTCGCAATCATATTCTGAAGCCTATCGTCTGTATCGACATCTAATGGAAGAATATCAATGTTATCAGCATCATTGTCAGCTGGGATGAGCGAGTAATCGATAGGGAGAAAGTCTGATTCTGCGGCAGCTGATGAGTAAGTCGAGTCAACATTGTCATTGGTGTCCTCAGATGATGGAGAAGTTGGAGACCATGTTGGTACCCAAGTTGAAGAGTTGTACCAGGAATACTCATCTAAGGCAAGGCACTCTTCCAAGCTCAACGTTGCCGATATGCTTGATGTGTCTGTTTCAAGAAGACTGCTAGATACTTCTCCAGTTTTGCTAGGGCTAAAGGAGATGCCCAAGCCAATCGCTACCGCGATTAAACCCATGCCGGACACTAAGCCAATCAGCAGCAACTTCTTCTTCTTCTTTCCTTCATCATGCAGACTTGATGTATTCATGGTAGTGCTAGAATTAGATGATTCAATCTCGCTCTCATCGTCATCAAAGGTAGCATTGAAATTATCTAATGTAATCTCCTCAGCCATCTTCCGATATGTGTATAAGAGTGTATAAGTATCCTATTAATGAAGACGACGGCGGACGAGATGATGATGATGGTAATGCACCTCTATGATGGTTATTGCAATGAGAAGAATAAAGACATGCAATTGAGGAGCGAATATATTGGGGCTTGGGGTTCTATTCGATGCATCTGATGATAACTTCCTAGAGGCCCAGCAAAACAGCCAAATTTTCTACAAAAAAATGATAAGCCCCCCTCTAATAATATCTCATAATTACAGAAATCGACTGTTACTGTTATATCAAATAGAGACTCCTGCCTAGTAGTTCGGTGCATTTGATTCTACCTATCCCCCTTGCTAACACAATCCATAGAAGAGGTCGGTGAGTGTCTTCCTAACGAAGATACTACTTTTCGTTTTAGTGAGGATACTTTGGATGATAGAGTTTATCCCACTGCCAAGGCATGTAAGCACAAGTTAGTAGATATGTTGTTTCCTTTACATATACCCATTTATGCTTTTGATAATACTACATAGTCCGCCAAAGGAAGTACACCACCAGTGTTTCTACTCTCTCTACTTTCTGGTGTTCCAGCTTGAATTCCCTTCTTTATGTACCGTAGTTGTAATGATAAACCGTTATCACCCAGTGTCGAGGCTGCTGAGGCTACATTGCTTTCCATACTCACAGAGCCACTTGGCCGTGTATCAATTAGAGTTGGGTTCAATATAACAGAGTTGCAACTCAAATCTTCATCTTGTGCCATACGCTGATATCGACCGGTAATACCACCTTGGAACTTGACATGATCAGCCCCGACCAAGCCAATCATCAGCCCTCCTTCGTTAGCCTTTGTCCACTTGTATGCATTACTAGCCATTGATTCATCCCAGAGTATCCTACCACTAAAGAAGTTAGTAAATGACATATCTCCGATGATTCCCATTGATTTGTGCATATCATACGAAGGACTTATTACTAGGGATGAAGAAGAGGAACATAGTTATCATATGAGTGAACGAAGGTATCCTCGGAGATTCAAGTCGAGATTAAAGAGATGTAACAACACTCACCGTAATCAACATATGTCTTGTAGTATGGATTAGAAGCGAATGAAGCAAAGCCCGAGGGATCAGATATGTATTGTTGCATTCGATCTCTTGGTAGATTGGGCAGTCCACCTTCTTCAACTTTGTTCAAATCTTCCGTATTAACATTCAATGCTATGAGTGGTATATTCAACTCTCGGCATGCTTCAAAGATTGGTAGATAATTCTCAAAGCTCCATGACCATCTCTTTTCCCACTCGACTTGTTCATACATTTCTTGTGCTGATATCTGTTTGGATATATACTGATCTAATACTGGCTGGAATTGCAATTGCACCATTTCAAGACCTACTGACATTTTACCATTATTCTTATTCTTCTGTCGTTGTTCATGTATACTTCGTACGAATTGTGCTTGCAACATATGATCTTGTGCAGAGTTGTGATGCTCACCAAGCCATATTGTACCTCCTTTCGTATTGGCTAACAATTGATTCAACTTGTTTGGCTGTACTTGTTTGATCTTTGGATCTAACTTTGATGATGCATCTGGGAATATTTGATATGTTGTGTATTGCAATTGTTGTTGTGTATCGTCGTCGGCTAATGCAGAATTAGGTGATATCCATCCCGATGTAGATATCACTCCTGCAAATGCCGAAGCTGATTTGATGAGCATATCCCTTCTACTACTACCATTTTCAATGGAGAAAGAGTTTGTATATACCGCTGATAAACATACATAAGATATGAACTTGAAAAGTAATGACAATGATGACGACATTGTTGATCTAATAAATAATATATGAAAAGAAGAAGATGCACTCTGTGATATTTCTATTATTTTGATGTGAATCTTTTACTTTTGTGATATGGTTTGCTTTTTAGTTTCACACAACAGATCTTATGCTGTACTCTCCACAGCCCTACCACTTTGTTCTAATGCTACTAATGTTGTTATTCTGACTCTTTGTGTAGTGCAAGAGCGTGCAGTTCATGCCGTCGATATGTAGTCGATTGTCGAGTCAGCTAATAATTAATAATAAGTAAAAGAGACCATTATGCACTAGAGGCACAAGAAAGAGTATTGAAACATGGCGTTGGGATAATAGGGCTGATTGCAATAGATAGGAACTTCCAATATATATCATCATTGGAGCATTAATTAATAGTAATTGATACGCTTGTTGTGTAGGCAATCGATATCAGCGTCAATATTACAAAGGATACCCTCTCACTCCCAACAAAACACACAAACACACATAACTTCTAACTTTCTTATACCTCTACTCTCTACTCAACTTCTAAATAGAGCAATATGTCAACACAAGCTCGAGGATTAAACAACTTCATATCCGACCTTCGTAATGCCAAGAGTAAGGAAGAGGAAAGTAACCGCGTCGAATTAGAACTAGCTAAGATACGAAAGAAGTTCAACCCCGGAGATACGAAACTAGCCCCCGATGGCAGTAATCCGTCATTATCATCCTATCAGCGTAAGAAGTATGTGTGGAAATTAGTATATATACATGTATTGGGATATGAGGTAGATTTTGGTCATTCCGAAGTATTGGCTTTGGTGCGTTCAAAGAAATATTCTGAAAAGACAGTGGGATATGTCGCATTAAGTTTATTACTACGGGGTAGTGATCCTGTCATGGGAACGATTGTTGATACCATGAAACGAGATTTAACAACAGCCCCTAATACTAATAGTTCTAAAAAGTCATTAAAAAAAGGCGGTGTGAAGAATGATGCCATACAGTGTTTGGCATTATGTTCATTGGCGAATATATCAGGATTGGAATTAATACAAGCCATGCATGTGGAAGTTCAACATGTATTGGTATCGAAAACATCTACTGAACATGTTAAGAAGAAGAGTGCATTGTGTTTATTACGATTAACACGAACATCTCCCAATTTGATATCAGGACGAGAATTTGCACCACATGTTGGTAATTTGTTACAGGATAAACATTTGGGTGTATTAACAAGTGTTATGAACTTGTTAAATGGATTAGCATCTCAACATTCGGCAGATTATGAAAGTTTAATCCCCAATGTAGTGCATGTTTTGAGTTTATTGGTAATGAAGAAACAGTGTGAAAGGGAATACTTGTATTATCGTACTCCAAGTCCGTGGTTACAAATTAAACTATTAAAATTCTTACAATTATATCCAAATGCAGTGGAGGGTCATGATATTGGAGGGATGGGTGGTAATGAACATGTTGGACAACTAATTAATGTGGTGGGGAGGATTGTATTTGAAACTGAAGTATCAGACTCGATTAATAAATCAAATGCTGACCATGCTATATTATTTGAGGCAGTGAACTTGATTGTAGCCTGGGGAACAACCTGTCCATCGGAAATGCTGGAAGGTGCAATGCGCATCCTAGGCAAGTTCATATCAGTTCGGGAACCTAATATCCGTTACTTGGGATTAATGACAATGGCAAAACTTGCCCAGATTGAGGGAAGTGTCGAGGGAGCGAAGAAACATCAGGCAACTGTGCTGGTATCGCTCAAGGATGCTGATATTAGTGTCAGACGACGGGCATTAGACTTATTGTTTGTTATTTGTGATACAGATAATGCCGAACAGATTGTAGATGAACTCGTGGCACACTTGGTTGTTGCTGATGCGACTATTCGGGAGGAAATGGTGCTCAAGATTGCCATCCTTGCTGAGAAGTATGCCACAGACTTGCGTTGGTATGTTGATACGATACTTAAGCTGATATCCATCGCCGGCGATTATGTGAGTGATTCAATTTGGCATCGAGTAGTTCAGATTGTGACAAATCATCCTCAGGGAGATCTGCAGGGGTATGCCGCAGCAACTCTGTTTGTGGCCGTGACTCCCCATCGTTGTCATGAAACTACCGTTTGTGTAGCGGCCTATGTGTTGGGTGAGTTTGGCTTCTTAATTGCCGAACGAGCTGGAATGAGCGGAGAGGAACAATTCCAAGTCTTACATCAACATTGGTTTAATGTCGATACAAAGACACGAGCAATACTCATTAGTACATATGCGAAATTGGCCAACTTGTATGAAGAGTGTCGTCCTCTTGTGGCACCAGTCTTTGCTAGAAGTAAAAACAGCATTGATGTGGAAGTACAGCAACGATGTGCCGAGTATGCATCAATGAGAGAGGCATTCAGTCCTGAGGCTGTGGAGGATTTGCTGCGAGAGATGCCCCCATTTGAGGATAAACGACGAAGTGCTCTTGAGATGAGACTACTCGAGAAGGAGGGCGAGGATAGTGCAGCAGTAACAAAGGCATCTACGCCGAGTGAAGTTGAGCAGCAACGAATGCTACAGAGTGCTCAAATGTTGAGTAATCCTCCAATAGAAGAAGAGTTGGAGCCCTTTGATGAGCAAGCGGATGAAGATGCAGCAGCTGATATGGAGAACGAAGAAGAAGCTCAAGAGCAGGCTCCAATATCACCTTCAGGAGGTAGTGTGGAGAATGGTGTTGCTCAGAATGGCTCATCTGCTGCACAGGTCCAGGGCATACCGAAGGAACTCATCCCGGCCATTCGCAAGGCATTTTCTAATCTCTGCACTTCCCCATCGGGTGTGCTGTTTGAGAACTCTAAGCTCCAAGTGGGCGTGAAGCATGAATATGTCGGTGCACAAGGGCGTATATCAGTCTTCTTTGGCAATCTCCATTCTTCTCCACTGCAAAACTTCAAGGTCAAGGTTGATAGACCAGATCACCTTCGGATGCAAATGCAAGGGACACAAGATTTGTTAGACGACGGCGAGTCTGACTCGACTGGGTGTACGGTGGCAACAAAGACACAAGCCAAGTTATTAGTGCTTGTCGAAGTCACGGCACCCTTTGATGATGCTCCATCACTTAGAATATCATTCGAGACGGAAGAAGGGGAAATGCACGAGTACCCACTACGTCTTCCACTAGTTGCAACATGTTTCATGGAGCCAGTTAATCTTGACCCAGGTGCCTTTATGCAAAGATGGAAGAGTCTTGAGGGTCCAGATCGTGAATGTCAAGAGGTTATGAAACTACCACCGACATCATCTGGAATAACTGAGGAGTACATGGGACGAGTATCAAGTTTGATAGTGGACGGATTAAAGTTTGGAAGATGTGAAGGCGTAGACCCAACGCCGTGGACTGTCTCGGGTGCGGCAACATTCCGCACCGGTGCAAAGGATGCGAATGGGAATAATATTAATGTTGGATGTTTAGTAAGGGTAGAAGCCAATCCAAAGGCGAATGCATTCAGGGTGACGACAAGAACATTGCACCCACTATGCTCCAAAGCGATTAAGAATGTGGCATTAGTGAGTATCAAGCTGGCTGCTTAATAGAGTTGGTAGTCCTGTGTGTCAGTGTACATTCTTCAGTATGGCTTCTTAATTTACCCTTGTAATTTGTGTTCAGTGTGTAGATACCATAATTTATTATTATGAAAAGAGACTTAGGTGTAGTGAATTCCATGTATTCTAATATTAACCTACTAAGCTCGCTTTAACTATCACTGCATGCAATCCAAATCACTCTACTCTTTCTTCTTTGACAGCTTCTTTCCGAGACTTCCCAACATGTTTAACATACGAAATCTGAAACTTGGCTTGTATGGTTGACATTCACGAATAGGAAGTGGCTTTCCAACTCCATAGAAGTATCCAAATGCCCCTCCTAATCCTCCAGTGTTACCCTGTCGTCTATCGACGGTATAGAAACCAAACTCTTTAACTAATCCGTCATCATTAAAATCCATATGTAATAGTTGTGGAGGTAATCTCAATTCTTTGTCCGTCGGTGCTGCACCCATGAATGGAGCAATATGTTTTGCAACTTGTCGACTGAAGAACCATACCCGATTTGTTTGTAATGGATCAACAGTGAACCCAAAGAAGTTTTGCTCAATATCAAAACTATCAGTAAGCTTAAAGCTTCCTAATGCATCCAAATATTCTTGCTTGCCAATTGGACCTACGACTGCTGCTACAAATTCAAAGTCGTCAGCTAAACACTTTCCGTCATCCTTGGTACCTATTTCAATTTGTGGTGATAGTACTTCCTTTGCTCTATTCAGTAAATCATCAGCTACAATGGGGAAAGAAGATTTGGCATAAGATAGTTTAGCGTTTACTTCTCCTGGTATCAGAGTTGGCATTGGAGGTGAAGGAGTACTCAAAGCATTGCAATTTCCAATGGCAAGTAGCGCAGCAGTGATAATAGTTGTTGCTTTCATCATGATATATATTTATGTATGTATTGTTATATGGTGCACTGTCATTGCAATGATCGAATGAGGTGGTGTCGTGGTGTTGTGAAAAAAATCATGAGATATAACATGGTATCTTGTCATTTCGCCAGGATATCAGGTATCCTTTTATGAGAGTAGAAGTAGAAGTGATGCTGTGAGTTGTGAGTACGATACCTATGTTGATTATGATATTATCTCATGTGACCAATCATCATGGCGTCCTCTACTGAGCAACTACACGGCCATATTCAATCGGCATTACAATGCATTACTTCTTCTTCATCATCTCCGGATATGATTAAAGAAGCACAAGATGCCTTGTTGCAATACGAAGAAAGTTATGCCGACCAATATGGACTTACTCTAATTTCATTGGTTGGTGGTTCACAATTAGCAACACTTAGATTGATTGCAGTATTAACTCTTAAATCAGCAATAGTACGTAGATGGAAGGATAAAGGAAGAGGAAGAGTCGGCGCTCCAAAGATATTTCTAAGTGAAGGTGCAAAAGCAACAGTTCGACAAATATTGTTAAATTTAGTAATCTCTGGTAAAGTTGAAAGTACTATCCAAGTTAGTTATATAACCAATCCAAATGAGATATCTAATCAACAGCTTGAGTTATTGGGTGATAGACAATTACAAACAAATGTTGCATCTCTACTATCAAAGATTGCTAGGATGGACTTGCCACTAAAGTTTCAAGATCTTATCCCGAGCTTGGTAGAGGGGATAAAAAGTTATCAAGGTATAGTTAATCAACTACAGCAACAGCAGCAACCTACATCACAGCAGCAGATGCAACAACAACAGATACAAATCTTTCAGACTATACTTTACAATATCATGAACTGTTTAGAAGCAATATTAGCAGAGATATCAACACAAAGGTTACTGATTGATAAGAAGTTTAGAATATCATTAGCGCAGCAGTATTTGGGAACGATTGTTGAATGCGCATTATTACCTTCATTACAAGCACTCGAATCATTCAGATCTGTACAATCTTCTACTGAGCTGAGCGAAGAATATATTTCTCAAGCACTTCAGTATGCTACCCTTACATCGAAAGTAGTGTCTCACATGATGTTATCTTCATTTTACAAATTAATTGATGAGGAATCACCATCACTACCATTGGTTGATCAGATACTTACATTTATACACTCATTTCTCTCTCAATGGTTATCCTGTGTCTTGGATAAGAGTATATCATCAGCCAATGCACAGCAAAAAACAATGAAGGAATTGATTCGAGTTCACATAGATCTGATAGTAGAGTTGCATGAATCTAATTCGATTGAATTCATGAGATATCTCAACCCCTTCCTTACACTATTCCATTCTACATTATTGTCTATTGTGACAAGTAACAATGTACAAAGTTCAAATCAATTCACAGTATCATGCATATACTTTCTATCCAATGTGGTAGCAAGCTCGAAATATATGAATGCAGATGCTGAGAATGAGTTGACGGCATTCTTTTCCCCCAGAGTTGTTCAATCGTTATCAGCAACTCTTCTTCAGCTATTCCCTGCTCATATATACCCCAATCAACAAGATGATGATGATGATGATATTGAAAGAGTTTATTGGCAAGATGATTCAGAAGGATTTTATCAGTTTGAGTTGCAACGGTCAAGTGATGATGATGTCGGATGTGCCAGTCAGAATCTTTTTCTAGCCCTGGTTGAATCTTCATTTACAAGTAAGGTTGTAATTCCTTGGTTGATAAGTTTGTTGCGGAATGTTGCATCGCAACGATTAGCAGTCGAGATTGAGGGTGGTATATCTGTAGATTTACCCGACGCTATCATTTCATCGGCGTTGCCTTTGCCACCAACAAATAGTATCAATGCAGCAGTTGAACTACAATTACAATGGGATGCTATATTTACAGCTGCAGGCTTGGTTGGTAGTATATTGGAAAACGGCTCGTCTGGGTTTAACTTTTCTTCATTCTTTGAAGATGGATTGGGCCCGTGTATGAGTTTGTTAGTGGAAAGTCGATCAAAACAGGTAGATTCTCTACCCGTACTTCACCGTCGCATGATTTGGCTAATCTCGTGTAATGCCCATCAAGTGAACATATCATCTCCACTCAATCCGACGAGAATACTTGCTGATTCGCTGTCTTCACATAGTGACCTTTGTGTGAGACTATCTGCGGTTGAGGCAATTGAGGCCTTGTTACCGTATTGTGAAGACAATTCTTCAATTCTATGCTCCATAATTTCACCATCAGTACCTGCCTTATACAAGCTGGCAAATGAATGTTCTGAAGTTGAGTCTCGATCGGCATGCCTTGACCTTATTGCTAACTTGATAACTTACATCGGTGTGGCCGGTGCTCAACATGCGCTCACAAACAATATGCTAAACACAATCGTGGCTCCTCTCGCATCAATATGGGACAACTCTACTGATCAAAATCTTCTACTGAAACGGAATGTACTCGGGATACTCTCCTGTGTTGCATCTTTTGTTGGACCCGATCAAGTTGGTGTGCTTCATCCTCTAGCCCTGCCATTGATTGATGCAAGCTTTGCAGGTGGAGAAGACAATGCTTTTCTTGCCGAGGAAGCTCTGAGGATCTGGTTAGTCTTTTTACGATTGTCGAAGACATATGATCCAAATACTTTGGGAAAACTTTATCCACGAGCTGCAGAGTTGAGTAAAGACTTGGATCATATTGTGATATTGATGCGCATTACACAGCACTACATGCTTCTCGGAGGAGTGGTCTTTCTGAATGAGCATGCTACAAACATTCAATCAGTGTTGAGTAATGTTGTTGGGAAAGTTCGTCCTCGTGGTACCGCTTACATTTATTTAGTGGTAGAATCTCTCCTTATATCTTATCCGATTGAGGGCGCTATGCTATTGCATCAAAGTGGTGTACTGAAAACATTCATAGAGGCCTGTGCTAGTAACTTCTTCGAGCTAGACAGTTATGAGCCCGATCGCGTAGTTGTTATGTATATGACGGCAGTGGCTAGGATCACAATCGCTTCTCCGTCTATACTGCAGACGTTGCTGCCTTATACGCTTCCCAATGGTGCAGTGTTCGGCAAAGAGCAATTGATTCAAATGTATATCATGAAGTATCAGATTGCCGGTAATGGAGCGCATGGACTACTCTTCCAAAAGCTTTGGTCGATGCTGCTGCTCTCCTTCTATCCCCCATGTCAGCTGACAAGTTGTAGTAGTCTTGTACTTGGGAATTCGAACGATATCTTTAACAACTTTATACATGTGTTGAAAAATATGAAGCATGATGGTACAAACCTCCTCTCATACGAGATTCATGATGAAGAGGAAGAGACTGTTGACATTGGTGCAGACATTTATGAAGCTCTACAACAACAGCAAAGGACAAAGGATGTAGTGATTATCACTTTATTTCACGATGCTGTGTCTACCAAGATAAACGGCCTTGCTGACCAACTCGGGGAGGGAAAGTATCAAGAGTTCCTTGCCTCAATCAATAGTGATACTTTACAAGAGATACAGTCGTTGCTTAGCTGAGTATAAAGAAGTCAATTACTTTAGATGATGACTGAGCCTTCTTTGATTGTAATTTGGTTATCTGGTAGTTTGTCATCTCGTCTCTGTTTGGGCTTGCATGATGTCAATATGCTTCCTATGATGTGACCACAAAGTATAAGGACGGTAACCGTCAATATAATGATAAACCCAGAGCCGAATTGTGCCATACTTGTTCGTTCATGCCCATTTAGGCTGATATATAACAAAGAAGCCATGCTGATCATTGTCGTCGAAGCGTTTGAGAATAAAGTTACAGCACAGTTCGGTCGAAAGCGATCATAGCTTTGGGAGTAAGTGATTGTAGAGACATGGGTTGCAATCGAGAGAAGAGATAGTATGCCTGCAGGGAGCATTAGTAGAGTGACAACCCATGAAGCCGCAGTCCAAGTGTTGGTTTGTGGATCTATAAAGATATCCGAGCCACACAGAAAGTTGGCTACATTCAATAAGTCGGTGGCAAGTATCAGTTGCAAACGATTGTGATATATTCTTTCGTCTTCTACGCCAACGAAGTTTCCTGCATTAATCAAAGCCGCATTATTATCATGTATCTTTTGAAGTTGTTCACTAGATTGTCTTTTACAAACGCCATATGCCATCACTTCTAGTTGAATCTCCTCTGTCACAACTTGAGTAGCAATGTTGTCTTCTCCCAACATGTTGTCCGAAATCGCTTGCATCGAGTAACTTACATTAGCAAGTGGCAGGGTATAACTAACAGTTATTGTTATTAGAATCAATATTGGTACAATGATGTGGCGTAATACTCGGAGGACACGCCCTCCTCCATTGTTTTTGTATTGAGGCATATTGATAACCTAAATAATAGGAAGCATTTGGTATTGAAGAGGATTGTAACACAGTGTTTTCAATAAAATGACTGGTCAATTGTTGTGTTACCAATGCATCCTCCTCGGCTTTGAGGCTTGAAAGTCGTGTAAGAAAAAGTATGGTACATGCGATAAAAAGTGATAAAAACTATGTAGGTGTGAGTTAGTGCATGATCAGTTATGAGTTTAGTACAAAAGATGTGATCACTTCACACCAGAGTGTAGTGTATATCTACATATTGTAATAGCTCATAATAATATTGGTATTAGTAACGTATTTTGCAATGCTCTTTCATCTTCCCGGTGATTATTACTAGACGCTAATCGAGTGTGCAATATCGTCTTCGGTATTTTGATCCCCAGTGGCCTCCTTGTTTGATGACGGCTTATTGGCAATAGACACAATCGGGGCTTCTTTATCCGCTACCTTTCCCTTTTTGACGCCAGATTCTGATGGTGACGATTCACTGATAATCCTTGCCTCGTCTGCTACCTTGGCACCCTCATATGCCCCGTCACCATACTTTCTCCTAACAAACTTCTTGAAACCGGCAGAATAGAACCTATTCTTCAATTGATTCTCAGACCTGGTAGTATGAAACTTTTCCAATCCAATGACGGTCCACTTTCTCCCGTACTCGGCATGGGCTTCCCATAGACGTTGATCTTCCTCCGCAGACCATGCATTGTGATTCAGTACTGGGTTTAGATAGTTGTTCCAACGATCTCTAATTTGTTTACCAGTACGTCCTGGAAGATGCGTTATCACAGTTTATGATGATGAAAGAGAGGAGATTATAACATATGTTAGCACATATGATATGCAAGGGCAATCAAAAAGATAACTAAGGTCAAACAACAAAGCAGTCAAGTCACCAAGTTATACTGAACACAAGAATTCATATCATAAAACAATACAAACTCGGACTTTCCTGGTAATTTAGTGTCTGCTAAGACTTGCCAGGAACAAAACTCTTGTGGGGAGGCACCGATATTTTCCATAATGATTGCATCTTCTTGTGCGGTAAAACTAATCCCAGTAGGTACTGGTGAATGTAGATGAAAATGTTGATGAGGATGAGTACATATCATATGTTTAATATATAAAATAAAGAGCATAGAACAACAAACACTTACCAGCCTTTGGCTTCTTGGAGTTGGATGGGTTGGCTGCTGTTCCTTTTGACTCAAGATAACCAGCAACACAGTTGGAGTATGCCTCTCGTTGGGTGTCGGGATTATGCAGCTGCATTGCTTGATAATTCTTCTTTGCCTTCTTCTTCCTAGATTTGACTTGTTTAACAGGTGATGGTGCCAATTCTAATGAACCCTGATCTTCTAGTGTACGTTTATATGTTTGACTAAGTGCATTGGGATTGAAATAGGATGTACCCTGATTACCATATGTTCTTGCAACCCATACTTTGAACGCTGCAGAATTCCATCGATTCTTACACTGATTCTCAGACCTTGTTCCTTTGAATATAGTACTACTAATCTCAACCCACTTCTTTCCAACTGTTGTGGCAGCATTCCATAATTTGATATCATCTTCTGTTGTAAATGGTTCATGAATGATAATAGGGTTTAGATGATTACTCCATCGGTCACGAACTTGTCGTCCTGTTCGACCAGGCAAAAGAGCAGCTATACCAGCCCATTGTGTAAATTTCTCCTGTTCTTCTTGTGGCAAGTTGGCATGAGATAGCATTTGTTTTGTTACCAAGTCATCCTCCTCGGCTGTCCACGTTTTTGAAGGCCTACTACCAGGTGTACTCTTCATACTAGACAAAGTCTTGACAGCATTTTCTTCTTGTTGGATTGGATTTGGATTGCTCATGATTGATGGTATATTGCAATAGATGATATGTGATGCTTGCTTTGCTTTGATTGCAATGGTTTGGTTGATATGGTAGCGTTGATTTGTTGATGTTGATTGTGGTAGAAGCGTTGAGCTACTTTGAGTGGTTTCTTGCGTTAGTGTTTGAAAAGGATAGGATACCGTATCTCCTGTCCGTCCGTATCTCAAATTTTGATTGAATGATGGAGCAAATCGATTTGATAAACAACAACTTTGCTTGAGAGGCGCTTGGGCCACCGGCTATTGTTGTCGTAGAGGGGATATAAGGTGTATAATATACGAGAGAATATATCATTAAGCTGGGGTGAAGAGTGCTGTCGCGCCACAAGTCGAGAGAAAGGATACCAAAGTGATATACACAAAAATAAATATGAGAGCATTTCTAATACTATTGGTATCGATTGCTCAAATATCAATCAGTCTACATATATTATCCGCTACCATTATATCAGTATCTTTGGCTCCGTATATGCTTGTTAGTGCTGAAGAGACTGTGGAGACTGCTACCGATATAGATACCGACAATGAAAAAAGTGCATCAAAAGATGATACAACAAAAACAGATAACAAAGAAGGAGATACTAAACCAGCAGTTCCTGTTATTGATCCCAATAAAGTATTTGAACAGATATTCGCATCAAATGGAGATCGTGTCATATCATCTGAAGAACTATCAATACACGTCGAGAAAGAATATCGTATCTGGTTATCAATATTAGGGAAAGTATATGATGTCACCGATGGAGAAGATTTCTACAGTGCACTCAAAGGATCATATAAATTCTACTCAGGTAGAGATGCAAGTCCATGTTTCTCATCGGGTACTAATACACCCGAGGGTGCTGAAGAGAAGTTAGAGGAGTGGGAAGATAAGAAATTGATGCCCGTTTGGGAGTGGTCTGAATTCTATCAAAATCATGAAACATACAAATATCTCGGAGTATTGGGCGGATCGAGATATTATGATATAGAAGGGAATGAGTTGCAATTACGAAAAGATATTATATCAAGATCTGAAGCCGAAAAGAAGAAATCAGATGAAGAGAGAGAAGCAAAGAGGAAGAAACGACTTGCAGATAGAGAAAAGCGAAAGAAAAAGAAGGAAGATGGATTGCTACAAAAGAGAAGAGAGGCTGCCGAAAAGGCAAAACAAAAGCAAGCAGAATTATAAGTGATAAGGTGTAAAGCTATTATTGCTTATGTTTATTTGATATTTGCCGTCTAAGATAGGCTAAATCAATTCAAATATGTGGGTGTTTAAGAGAAAAGAATGGAGCTAATCTCCATTTCTCTCCTGGGGTTATATCTAATTTGTAGTAGACTTTTGTCTAAATGAACGCTTCTTCGAGTTCTTTGTGGACACCTTAGTTGATGAGGTGCTGCTGCCTTGTTTTGGTTTCCTGGTTGGTTCATCAAACGGTACATCCTTGGGCTCTATGGCGTCCATAGGCAAAGGAGTCTTCCTTGGAGTAGTAGACAGGGTACATTGAATCTCAACCCCGCACTCCTCGCCGACTTCATTATCCAACGACATCCAACGTTCCGATCGTCGACTTGTAGTTCGTAAGTGTTGGAATGAAGAAGGTGAATGAGACTTGGCACGACCTCCTTTCGAAGAAGTAGATCCACCAGCACCCTGCTTCTTTAGCGGCAGTTCACCAATCCTCCGGACAGTAGGTCGAACATTACTCTTAATCCGACCAACACTCTCAAGTGGTATGGCAGGTTCACCCAGTGATATACGTCGTGACCGTTCATCCTCCTCTTCTTCCCATAGTCTCATACTCCATGACTCGGCCCATGTTATCCAACTGCGGGCTATACGTTTCTTGAGTCCACGACGGACTTTATCATCAATGCCTGAGATGGATGTGGACCGGGAGAATGAGGATGATAGTGATGCTGTTAATGGGATGGGATTTTGAGGATTGGCAGTGGAAGATGAGGATGATTCGCCATTTAATTCCATTTCAATTCTCATTGACAATCCTTGAGGTTTGGAACTGACAGAAGTAGGTGAGGCTGTTGACGGTGTGATACCCTTGGATGACGATGTGGGTTTTTCTGGAAGGTTCAATGTTGATGAAGAACTCGCTGCAGACTGCCGCGACGAGGTATTCTCAAATGGGGTACCAGCAGAGGGAATGGTAGCAGTAGTAGTATTCCCAATAGTCTTCTTATCCAATATCATACTCCTCATTGATATATTTGATAATGATTTTGATACCTCATAACTTGGCATTTGCTTCATTTTCAATGTCCCACGAGAGTTATAACTTGACAGTACATCCTTATCTTGTTGGTCCTTGTAGCCCTCGGATTTAGATCTCCGTGCTTTAGTTGTTGGTTTAGATGGCAATTTATTCATATTCAATGTAGTATCTTCAGAACAACTTGGTAACTTATCAAAAACATGTGATATAGCCAATGAACCATACGAGCAACCCACGTCGGTCTCTGTATCAGTGGAGTTCTTAGCCTTAATTGCCGATAATAATGATGCCCCAACTTGCGCCGGTTCATCTATATTCAATCGCTGTCTAGTATTATAATTACCCTTGTTTAGTATAGTCCTACCCTGTTTGGATGATGATTTATTGTACGCAGAAGTGCTGCATAATCCCTCGGGTGGTAATAATAACGGATGACTAAAACAAGCTGATAATAATCCATCATCATTCTCACTGTTACTACGTCGTCTATTACTACTGTCACTGATACTCCGTCTTGCACTGCTTTTTTTATTCCGTCCTCCTCCTGGCTTTTTATTAATAGAGGACATATCAATCCATTCTATATTACTCTCGTCACATTCGGATAATGTTACCGAAACTGTAACGACTGTGCCTTTAACTACACTTGACATTAAGTAGGCGCCGAATTTTGGTAATGTCGTCTGTGGCGTAATGTCGAATGAGAAGTTACATGTTAATTTCCAACATTTATTACTGTTTGGCTGCTGTGTAGTGGGTGTGGAGGACGGCTGTTGTATTAGTGATTGATGAATGGTAACACCCAATGGTATACTAGTCCCATTATCAGCCGTGGATTGATTCGAAGAAGCCAATGGATTACTGGAACTACCCGGACTTATCAATGTAACAAATTTAATTTCCCTTTCAATACAATTTACATCATCTTTCTGTGTTTCCCAAGGTGTACATGTTATATTCAAGTCACCAATACTAGTATGAAATTTACTAAACGAATTTAATGCATCATCTGCTAAGAATAAAGTATAAAAATCATCAATGGATGATACTGACGAGCCCGATAGTGGATTAAATCGTAAATGTGGTAATATTATTGTATTACCGCTTTTATCAAAGCTATTGGATGAGGTTTGTAAACTCCCGGTAGAGTTTGACCGTGATATTGATTTATGTCTATTTTTATTGAGGGATTGATGTGAATTATTTGGTTGTTGCTGTGGATAATTATTTGATTTATTGTAATATCGCGAACCACTCCAATTACTACCCCGTTCATCTTCACTATTGTTAGTTGATAGTTGTTGTGTTGGCGGCGAGGTTGACGGCGAAGTATTATTAGGCTGCTCGTCATCATCAGCAGTAGTATTGCGATTATCGCAGCCGAATATTGTATCTATTAGAACATCTATTAAGGTATAATCACATGTTGATGATGGTGAATATTCAGTGTCTGTATCTGCAAAGGGAGGCATCATCTATTATTGGTATTGTGGATAGAAGTTTGGTGGTAGTGGGTTGTTGGTCAAGTTTTTATTGCAATGTTGTGGTGGTGCACCTTAAAATTGTTTTGTATCAATCGGTTGAATAATATTATACTATACTCTCGACGTCGTCGCCGACTACTACACTATTGACAACAACGGATTATAACACCACTCGATAATGGGTCTACCAGGTCGAAACTGTGAGCTGTGGAAATAGTTGCTAAACATTTTATTGGCGGCGGAGTATGAGATAGGAGAAAGCATTCAAATGAGATTGAGAGAAAAGATACCACAAGTTTGGCGCGAGCCCAGCCCTTTGAAAACCCATTGCCCTTAAGACCTAAGAGGCCAGCTCTAATGTGCATTAAGTTATACTAAGTATCTACCGTATCCCAGCAAGATTCATGAGCTAAATTTTGGCCACTGAAAAATAATGTTAGCGATGTCAATGAGACGATGATCATGACGTTGAGCGGATGAATTGATGACCAGCTAATATTTCGGCAGCTATCCATGACTGATGTAAAGCCCTTCATCATTCATGTTTATCAGATTTATTAGTAACTTATCCGTTGTGTGATATTTGTTAGCTTGCCCTGCATCAAATCAAATTGTTATTGTTAGTGAGTGAATGATATACACATCACTTGAGGATTATATGTATCTAGGATAAGAGATATTAGGTTGTAGAGGATAGACAGTAGTTGCAATTCTATTTTGTCAACATAAAGTATTGCAGTTGATCGGCGGGCGAGACTCTATATTGATTGTCAGCTCTGTTTAAGTATCCTTATCATCACAGTCGATCTGGTACTCGAGGGAGAGACCGTTCTGGCCAGCAGGAGATCACTATTACATCACCTAAGATCACCTACTCTAGAGAGAAGGAGATCTAAGATCGGGTCATCATGCCACATTCCAACTATCAACCAAACGAATACTATTATAAAGAATGGCATAGAAGAAGCATGGAAAACATGAATGATATCCATCAGAAGAATACCAGCAACGATTATTATACTTATACCATTTGTGCTAGCAATAAAGAATGGGATAGAAGTAAAAGTATACCCGACGGCGTAGAACCACTCACCTGTCAGGAGACAATGTGGCAGCCATTTCTAAGTTGTGGATTGTGTCAAGATGAGATAGAACAGGATTTAAACTCGTCATACAATAAGAATATAAAAGAGGATAAAGAAGAAGAGGTAAGTTATAAAGGAGGATTCTGTGTTATGAGGTTATGCATTACTATCTGTATGTGACAAGATTCTGTATCTAACTCTCGCTTGTTCTCATCAAATCAAGACTGATTGGGGTCAGCTAATTTGGAATTTGAGTGGGATGGAGTTCCTGAGATTAGCTTGTGAGGATGCAAAAGCCATTGATGATACCATGCCAAACGATTCGATCATTGTTTCAAGCATGGCAATGGGAATGAGTTGATCTGTTTATGAATAGAGTTTGATTAGAGCTTGAATAGCTAACAGTTAACTAAATGTTGAGTATGCCTAGATGAAATCTTTCAATAGTAATTATAGAGTATCTCTTCTCCTACATTGCTTAGACGTACATAGCTGACAAGATATTTGTACTAATATAAACAACAAGCTTTATGCTATATACTTCCTATCTCTCAATGGTTGTAGAAACCACAAAGAGTAAGCTTGCTACCTCCTTCGGCCGACGGCTTCTCCCCTTGTCACCCATCATATCATCTTGATTGGATGAAGAGAACTTACTTAGGGACGAGCCCGAACATAAGTATCAACATCAATGGGAGCATACACATTGGTTTTATCCTCATCCTCGATCTCAATCCTGTAGGCATTGCCATCGTCCCAAGTCTTTACAATCTTACCGTTTTTGAACTCCCCGATGTTGGAGTGGTTGTCAGGAGCTAGCAGTTTAACAGTAAACTAACTAAGTAGAGTTGTCTAGGATAAAATCTATTGATAGTAGTATAGAATGGAATCTCTCCTCCTACATTGCTTGGTACAAGGTGACAAGATAGTACTAATATAAAAAACAAACTTTATATTATATACTTGAACTTCCTAGTTCTCACTCTCAAAAATTGCAGAAGTACCACAAAAGTAAGCTTGCTGCCTACTCTCCCCGTGTCACTCATCATGTCATCTTGATTGGGTGAGGACAACTTAGACTACTTAGGGACGAGCCCGAACATAAGTATCAACATCAATAGGAGCATATACATTAGTTTTTTCAGCATCATCGAGCTCGATGCGGTAGGCATTGCCATCGTCCCAGGTCTTTACCACTGTACCGTTAGTGAACTCTCCAATGTTGGCTTGAACCTTGTCTCCAACCTTGAAACGAAGCGTGTCGGAAACCAAACATGCCATGAAGCACTGTTTGAGCCAATCATGATCAAGATTCTTTCCAATGAAGACGAAGATGTTCTCACGCTCGGATCTGTACAGAGAAGGATGATGAGATGTGAGATACCAAGATGAAAAGAAACATATCATATGCCATAAGCCCCAGTTCAACACACTACAAGAAACTTACTCTGGGACTCCCCACTTTTGATCAGAAATGTTGCCATTGAACAACATACCTACTCCCTGGAAGATGAACTTGGTATCAACACCCTTGATACTAAGGATACCCTTGTAACGGTAGAGGTTAGCTCCATCTTCTTGAATCAAACGTCCAATCCAACGAGATAACATCTCCTGATTGACATTACCCTTGACACGACAACTAATGGATGATACCGTAGAGTCATGCTGATGTTCGGCATCCTCGTCTAAGAACTCGGGATCAAAGTCAAGAACACGCTGGAGCTCAAATGCTTGGATGTTGAGCAATTCCTTGGGAGATACCTTGGCTGCATTCAGTTGATGGGGAATGGGATGAGAAACGATATTATGAGTAATATATTTCTAGTCAATACCAACAACAATAACAATCAATTCTAATCTAATCTATACTTACCATGCTCACAACGAAGGATAGGTGTGGTAGGGTTGAGTTTTCGTAGCGCTGCTTCAATCTTCTTCAACTTGGCCTCATCGGCAAGGTCGATTTTGTTCAATAAGATCTTATCTGCAAAGCAGACTTGTTCCTCTGATTCATTCTCAACTCCCTCTCTAAGATAGTAGAATATCAAAAATAGAACATAAACATGAGATACACATATGAATTGATAAATAAAGATACGCATCGTTCTTTGAAACAGATACAAATCATATATGGATACTTACGGCTTCTCCTCGGCAAGACGATCAAGGATGACATGGGCATCAACTACTGTAATAACAGAGTCAAGGCTGTACATATCTTTGATATCTTCATCAACAAAGAATGTTTGAACGACGGGTGCTGGATCAGCTAAGCCGGTAGTTTCAATGATCACTCCGTCTATCAAAGAAGCGGGTGAGACGAGAAGGATACACGGGCGTATATGTGATGATTCATATTATGATGAGACATATACATATTTATATGAACATATCATATGCACATATTAAAATATATCTATCACTTACCAAACTGATCAACTCTCTTGTGTAGGCGTTTTAATGCCTCAACAAGATCGCCACGAACAGTACAGCAGATACAACCATTCATAACCTCGATAACTTCCTCATCGACATTCTCGGGTAACACCTTATCATCAACTCCAATCTCACCAAACTCATTCTCAATAACTGCAAACTTCATACCATGTGTGCTATCGTTTAGGATGTTGTTTAGGAGGGTGGTCTTACCACTCCCGAGGAAACCTGTTAATACAGTTACTGGTACTTTGCTCATCTTGCTACTATCACGCTTTGACATTGTTTATTGATTCAACAAAAGATTTTATGAGGCCACCAATTGCAATTGCAAATTACACTCAGAATCTTTTGGATACTCCTCGAACCTACGATGAGTACTACTATTCCTCTGTAGAGTTTCTTTCTGATGCTCGCCACCACCATTTTGTGACCATTCTTTGGCGTATCATGAGGATACCTTTGGTTAGGCAGATACGTGTCTCAAAATTAGGACAGCGACAGCCGGAAATAAGAAGCACGTGTCTCACGTGATGTTGCTTACCAGCAGTGGCAATTATTTCTGATGCATTTGATGCCACTACCATTTGTATTTGACTGATAATTGAGCATGCATAGCATGAAGTGGGGTGATAATAATAACAATAATAATATATACAGTCGCTCTCAAGTTCAGTATAACGACGGTACCCATAATCGTAAACTTTGGGTAATTGTAGACGGGTATATACTGGACGTTACTCAGTTTGCTGATCATCATCCAGCTGGTGCAAAGAAGATAATAGATCGACGTTCTAAATCAATTGATATATCATCAAACTTTTTGGATCACTTTGGACATACAGTTCGAGCATTTCGAGACGCTTGCCGACGATACGACGATACCCAAGAATTAACATCATTGCAATTCAAGGAAGTAGCAGCCGAAGTATTCATTATTGGAAAGATTGACCAATAATATACCATTGTTTCTCTACTCTCTCTTCATATCATCAAATCTAATTCAACACTACCGATGATGATGCGTCAACCTTATCACTACTCTCCACATAATTATGAACAAGGTGATGATGATGAGATGTACTCGACTGTACAATACTTGTCTCATCATGCATACCTACCTCCGATGACTACTCCTCAGGGATACCAACAATATCAATATCCATCAGGACCTCCACCTCAAGGTCAGCAAATGTACTATGGATCATGGACAGGTGCACAACATCAAGGCTATGATGGGCATGGTGGGGTGATATCCTCGTACTCTTATCATTATCAGCCGATTGATTTACAAGAACATAATGCACGCGATCATAAGCTGAGGATGATCATCAATCATGTAATGAGTGAACCATCAGCTACCTTGTTCGATATTCAAAGTAAGTAATGATACTATATATAATGACATATGATGTGTGCAATTCATTTCAAGTTTATCGGCAATTGATATCTCACATATGCTACTCTTTTGTACATATCTTTATCAGCTATAATCCCCGACATTGCCTGCTTTGATGAGGATGGATCAAGATTTGTTAATGAACGTCTTCGTTCTGGTACCCTTGATGAGCAAGAGTTAGCCATGAAGGTCGCCCTACTCGGAAAAGAAGATCTTTGGGTTGACAACTATGGAAGATTTGTTCTCCAAGGCCTCTTTGAATTTGGAACAGACAAGATGAAGGAAGACTTGGTTGCCCATATGTGTGGCCGAGATGTTGTTTCACTTTGCATGCATAAGAATGGGTGCCGAGTCATACAAAAGGCAATTCGATGTCTACCTCAAGAAGATATAAACAAGCTAATCCTCCAGATTTGTGGAAAGATCTTAACCTTGTCTCGTGATCCCAACGGCAATCATGTGGTTCAAAGACTCATCCAAGTTATGAGTTCCTTTGCCACAATTAAAGACAAAGATGACAAGCCTAATGCCGCCGCTTCTTCGCAGATACAGTTCATCATTGATGACATCATGGAGAACATAGAAGACTTGTCAACACACTGCTATGGATGCCGAGTCGTCCAACGTGCAATCAAGCACTGCGTTGATGAGCAAAAGCATGCTGTCGTCGAACATATCATCTCCTGCAATGTTGAAACACTCATTTGTGACAGGTATGGAAACTATGTCATTCAAGCCGTCTTGTTTAATGGCAGTGAAGAACAAATTGCCTCTATCATCGAAAGATTGACCGAGAGTGATCAGCTCCTCAAGTTTGCAAGACAAAAATACGCCTCCAACATCATCGAAACCATACTTGAACATGGTGAACCAGAGCACAAGAAGAAGCTAGTCGAGGGGATGCTTTTAGATACAAGACATGAGGAAGGAGGGTATTGTTGTTTAGTAGAACTCTCGAAAGATAGAATTGCTAACTACGTTGTCAACAAGGCCTTGGAGAACTGTGAGGGAGGTTTACAAGAAGAGCTCTTTGAATTGCTATCATCAAACTACCAAGAGCTGTCCAAGTCTCGTTATGGTAAATACGTTTTGCAGACTTTACGAAAGCATCAGTCGGCCTCCGCTTGAGAATGTGATCGATCTAATATATGTAGTCTCGTGATTCAGTAATTAATCTTTAACTGTTGTTGTGTTGATACCTTAAGGCGTGTGATGTATGATATTATTATCCCATGCTTCAAACTTTGTTTAGGTGCAGTAAAGTCACTTTTCACTTCTTTGCAAACGCCAATCCGGCCTGTATATCCGCCTTGTCTCTATTCATTTCACGCATAAAGACATGATCTTGTGTCAATTTGTTTGTTGAGTAAATCTCCATAGCTCTCATCATGTAAATGTCTGCAATGGCATAATCCTTCCTACTTGATGCTAGCCTTCCAAGCTTGTGCATTAATCTACCAACATCCAAGTGTGACTTGCCAAGCACATTTATACGGATTTTAAGTGCATCTTCGTATACTTTAATCGCTCCAGATGTATTTCTAGACTTCTCTAAGGCATCGGCCAGGCATGATAGTGTAATTGCCACCGTGAGATGTTCGTTGCCATACCTTATCTTTTGCATGTCAACAACTTGCTTATAAAGAGAGACACCCTCAGCAAAATTTCCTCGTGAGCATTCGATGGTGGCAATATTGTGCAATGTCACAGCCACCTCGGGATGTGAAAGTCCCAAATGTAGTGTTTCTATACCGAGTACCTCTTGATAGATTGTAAAAGCCTCATCATAATCACCCGTCTCCATATATAGGTTACCAATATTTCCCAGTATAGCGGCAATGTTTCCATGCTGTGTCCCCAACACCTCCTTCATACCTCGAAGTGACGCGTTATATGCTGATAAAGCCGCGGCATATCGATGTGACCGTCTATGTATCTGTCCAATTTGATGTAATGTCATGGCAATATCCATCTCTGCTCCTGCACCCGCCTCTCCTTCTTTTGCCTTTGCCTTGGCACTGTTGAAGTGTGCAATACCCACAGGTTGCTGTGAATCGCTCTGGTTGAATAATTCATCATAGTAAAACTTGGAGTCGTCGTCACTGCCTTTGGATGATTCCTTATTGTGATTGGACAGGGCCCATCGGTCAAATCTAGTTTCTAAAAAGAGTTCCATTTCTCCATTCTCTGCAACATCATCTACACCGTCAGTTGCATTACTCTCACTCTTACCAATGGTGGTAGATTTGGCCATGCGTACCTCCTTCAATGAGAATGAATCATCAATAATATTATTATCCATATTATCCAACCAATCCTTCTCGTCGTCGACATCACCTCCTGATTTACCCCTTGCGCCACTACTACTTCCTTGGGTGGTACTGCCTTGTAAACTCCCGGTATCAGATCCACCATCACTATCACCTCGTTTGGATAATAGCTTTTGCTGTTGTTCGGTATTGGCAGTCTTAAACTTGACTGCATATCTCAAACTAGCATGATAGAACTTTAATGCCTTATCTTCGTTGCCCTTGTGCTCTAGTATCATACCCATATCCCGAAGTGTTACACTGTTTGGAAGGAAGAAAAGAAGAAGATATGGGTGAGTCAACGAATCAGAGTACTCTGATACAGCACACACACACACATGCATAAAGACATACCTTGTAGTCAATGGGTTATTATTCCTAAATTCATTCTTCTTCCGTCCCTTACCACCATTTTCATCCGGCCGTCCCTTTAAACTTAATTCATATATCTTCATTGCCTCACCATACTCACCACGTTTCACTTGTACACTCCCCATCATATTTAATAACACAGCTAAACTTGGATGATCCACACCTAGTGAATCCCTCCTCATTCGGTATGCAATTGTATACATTCGTAATGATTTAATTAATTGATTCTTATCTTCATGTTGGATACCCATGCCTACAATATTTGCTGAATTTTGAATGGTGGATTGTGCATGATGGACATTATTTAATGATTTTAATACTTTGATTGTTAAGGGGTCTGTATCGGAATATCCAGCTGCTGTCATTTCTTTTAGGGCTAGTAGGTAGTACTTCATTGCTAAGCGATATCGGAATGATTTTTTATGAGATCGTTGTGCCTTCTTGAGGAGTTTGGCTATATTCTCCTTGGATGATTTAGGTATATTTGCTCTATTTTGTGTATGAGTTGGACTAATCTCGGAGATAGTACTACCGCCCTCAACTTTTGTTTGTTGTTGTTGAAAGGATTGAGTAGCTCCTTCCAATTCACCCAATGTTATTGCCTTCTCTTCTTCTTTTGCCAATCTACTCTCCAACTTGCTATTACTTCCACTACTACTTCTAATACCGCCACCACTTGACGAAGAGGAAGATCTCATACCATCCAAAAACGAACTAATCCGTCGCATAGGCGTGGGTTCTAACATCTTCTTAATAAGTGCATCTTCCGGATCATTATCATCTAATTCATTCGACTCTTTAGATAGTAGACATGACGCTGTTAAGTTGGACGGTGTACGTTTAAATGAGGGTATAAACTTCTTAAGCTTATCGGATGCTTTACGTGTTGGTGATGGTGGATTGTTGGTAGATGATTGTTTCGAGTCTTTGTTATTGGTGTCTTCATCTAATTGTAGATCAAATTTAACCCTGTTGGTATTGTGTACTCTAAACAAACTTAAGAGAGGATCATCGTTCTCGGCATCATCTGCCAAGTTACTATTCGACGGACCAACACCATCATCTCCTATATTGGGTCTGTTTGTTGGAGACACTGATCCGCTACTACCAAATGATACACTCCGCAATGATGAATTGGAGTTTAGTGTACTTTGTGTATCATTCTTCTTTTTGCGTCCTAGAAGTAAGTTACCGCTGCCGCTTCCAATACGCTTCGTCAAGCTTGGACTTTTGAGTAGTGGAGCCGGTGGTGTAATTGTATTGATTGATGTTGCCATATTGCAATTAGTGGTGTTTGTATTACTATATATTCTGCGCTAATTCTGTGATTCTATGCAAACAATAGTAGGAGAGGCTTGATTGTGCACTTGTGTCCAATAAATCTATTGGTATCCTTCGACCAATCGGCGGCGCTGATGAGATAATCTGCGCCTACGAGAGGTTGATACTACTCATATAATGGCAGCAGAGTGGTAATAGATGCGTCTCCTATTAAGGTACCTATTCAATAATAAATAAACAACATTGTCATTGGTGCCTTTTGTTGCTTCAAGGCGGCAAAAATAGGATACCGAAACTGAATTGCAAAAGACGGGAAACTTCATCTATCAAGTACACACAGATTAATCAGGATTGATATAGTGAATGAAACAGTTCATATAATATTCTACTGATGACACTACTCAACTAAGTCTTCAGTTTTGAGTACGATATATGCTATTTCATTGGTGTCACAGGCTTTGGCTCTACACTCTCATAAAAATTATCCACCTCTCATTTTTGTTGCATTGCAATTTTGCAATATCAATATAATCATGGCTGATAATAACACCGAAGAGAAGAAGGGACCATCCAAAAAGGAGCTCAAAAAGCTTGCCAAGAAGGCAGAGAAAGACGCTGCAAAAGCTGCTGCCAAAGGAGCTAAAGGAGGTGGAGGACAAGGCGAAAAAGGTGCACCTTCTAAAAGTAGTGGAGCTCAAACTCAAGTAAAAAAGTCTTCTCCAGTACCAACCTATCGATTAAACAATGTACCAAGCAATGGTATATCAGACGCATGTACATTAAAAGCATGCATGGCATCAATACTCTATTCCACTCCACTCTTACCAGGAGGTGATACCTCCGATTCATTACCATTCCTTCATGGCCCTGCATTATTATATGGTGATCCATCCTCATCTTCGTCAACACCTGATACTATTGCATTTGGTGGCAATAGTATCATCAAGGCATTGGCATTAATTGATAATAGTAAAGAGGGTACCAATAATGTTACCAATGTTGTTGATGATTGGTTGGAATTTGAAAGTCGTGAATTACGTCCAGCATTGTCAAGTGGTAATTCGAAAAAGATTACCAAGGTATTAAGTAAGATTGATACTGCCTTGGAGGTTAGTGGTGGTAGTAGTGTTATTAATGGTAGTGAGGGTAGTATGACTGTGGCAGATTTGGCAATTACACTCAGTTTACTACATGCTCATTCAGACAATGGTGTTGGTATTCTATCAACTGCAAGTAGTACCATTCAATCATATGTCAACTTAACTAAGAATCATCCAGCATACACCTCTGCCAAAAAGTTAATCAAGAAATTACTCCCTTTACCAGCATTTGATCCAACAAATCCATCATTATTAGCAGCTTCCTCGTCAATCTTTGCATCCGCCATTACTAAAGTCTTCCCCACAGCAATTAGTTTAGGACTTGAAATTAAGGCGTTCAAATGTAAAGATATTAAACATGGTGATTATCAATGTAATATTGCAATGCCATTATATCAAAAATTAAAGGCATCTGGTAGTTTACCAGAGGGTGTTACTACACCTCAAAATGTTGCACAGTTAATTATTGACGCGGTGGGTGATGATAATTCGGTATTGTGTGATTTAGTTGTTAATGGTCCTGGATTTATAATGAGTCGGGTTAAAACTAGTTATTTGGAGGGGGGTGTTAATGATATTATTAAGAATGGCACGCCTGCTCAGCCCAAGTGTGCCACCTCAGGTGATACAGGCAAGAAGGATGAGAAGGATGTGGTTGTTGTTGACTTTTCATCACCCAACATTGCAAAGGAAATGCATGTTGGTCATTTACGATCAACCATCATCGGTGAGTCGGTATGTCGTATCCTAGAATATACAGGATGTAACGTCCAACGTGTGAACCATGTAGGAGATTGGGGTACACAATTCGGTATGTTAATACAATATCTAAAAGAAGAATATCCAGACTTTGCCAATGGTGACATGCCAAACATTACTGACTTGACTGTCTTTTATAAGAATGCCAAGATGAGATTTGATGAATCACCTGAATTTAAAAAAGTGTCACAGTTGAATGTTGTCAAGTTACAGGCTGGTGATGCCGAATGTAAATTGATTTGGCAATTATTGTGTGATATTAGTCGTATTGAATTTGAGAAGGTATATAAGCGATTAGATATTACTGTTACGGAATGTGGTGAGAGTTTTTATAATGATAAGATTGCTCCGGTGATTGATGAATTCATCACGGCGGGATATTGCTCGGTTGAGGAGGGTGGTGCCAAATGTGTCTTTGTTCCCAAGTATAAGATACCGCTAATGTTGCAAAAGAGTGATGGTGGATATGGGTATGATTCGACGGATATGGCAGCTATCAAGTACCGTCTTGATGTATTGGATGCCAAACAGATTGTTTACATTACTGACTTTACTCAAGGTGATCACTTCCAAATGGTATTCGCGGCTGCCAAGAAGATTGGTTGGGTTGATGATGATAGTCATCGATTGGATCATATTGGATTTGGTACCGTGCAAGGTGAGGATGGTAAGAGATTCAAGACACGGTCTGGTGATACAGTCCGATTAGTAGACTTGTTAGATGAGGCCGTATCACGTATGGAAAGTAGTTTGAAGGAACGTATGGAGGGTAAGGAGGAGAAGGACAAGCGATCAGAAGAAGAATTGCATGAAACAGCATCGGCAATGGGATATGGTGCCGTGAAGTACTTTGATCTTCGTCGTAACCCCACTTCCAACTACATCTTTTCATATGATCGTATGTTGGATACCAAGGGTAATACAGCCATTTACCTGCTGTATGCACATGCTCGTCTTGAATCAATCATCACCAAGGGCAAGGCTCAACATGGTGTAGACGTTGATACATTAATCAAGGATGGCAAGTCCAAGATTGTTCTGGATCACAAGTCGGAACGTAACCTTGGGTTGCACTTACAATTCTTTGCTGATTCGATTGAGGAAACGTTGAAGGACTTATTCCCCTATCATATTTGTGACTTTGTCTATGCTTTGTCGATTGCGGCATCTGAGTTTGTTACCCAGTGTCATGTGTTGGGAAGTCCTGAGATGGAGAGTCGATTGTTGCTTTGCCGTGCCACGGCAATTACAATGAGGCAGTGCTTTGAGTTGCTGGGTATTAAGCCTGTTATGAGGATTTAAGATTAGTGATTGGTAGTTGTAGCTGTTGTTAATTAATAGCAATGAGCTGTTGTGGATAGGCCCTGGTTTCTTTTCTGGATGATCACTTTAGTTTATAACTATGAACACATGGAATTAGTCACTGTCGGAATCATCAAACGTCAAGTCCACAACAGCATCATTCTTCTCTTCATCATTCGCCTTTGCTGCGGGCTTCTTTGAGTCGGCACCACCCTCCAATTCAGCTTTCACCTTTGCTGTCACTAGCTTGGCATGTTCTACTTTCTCTTTGCTTGTTAGCTTACTTGCCGACGGCTTCATCTTCTTCTTCTCGCTCGATCCACTCTCAGACTGTTCTGTATCCGCTGCTCCTCTCTTCTTTGGTGACTTTCGTTTCTTCTTACTTGACGCAGGAGACAGAATCTGTTCGTATAGGGTTGGAGATGATTTCTTGCCAGCAGGTGTAGACTTTTTCTTTGGACTTTGGTTGGACTTCTTGGGCGGAGTCTTCTTGCTCTTCTTCTTTGGTGATGATTTGAAAGTAGACTTTTGTGGAGACTTTGTCGTCTGCTCCTCTTCTTGAGTTGTTGTGGATTCCAACTTTTCCGTCTTCTCAAAGTTGAAATCCCATTTAGAAACCCATTTCATCTTTGACTTGGATGAGGAGGAGACCTTTTCATTTCCAGAAGGAGAAGTGCTTGTTGTCTTTTTCTCTTCGGTACGGCTGATCAAATGTTGAAGCACTGTATCACGTTCTGTATACTCGTTTATCCTCTCGTCAATCGCTGGAGGAGCAGCTGCAGTCTTGATCCAACCTTGCGACTGAGATCCGCCTTGGGATTGAGCTTGAGATTGTGAGTGGACATAATCTTCGTCCTCCTCTCGTTTCTTACGCTCATAATACTTGACCATCCACACCGCAGTGCGCTCCTCTGCATTACAAGTTGAGCGTGCTGGGTCCCAAATGTTGTCCTTGCAATACCACTCGTCTGGAAGAGCTTCCACTTCTTCTGCAGATATATCAGGAGGAAGCATACGCCACTTGCCACATGCAGTACACCCCACCCAAGTATCCTCTACACTAAGTAAGTTCATTTCTTGTCGTGTGAATGATCTCTCGGGATTCGCATTATCAACCACAAAGTCAGACAACGAAGTCTTGGCAGCAGCACGTGAGTAGATTTTCTGCTCCATCGACCCTTCTGCAAGTAGCCTGTAACAGAATGTCTCTTTTGTTTGGCCATATCGGTAGCAACGGTAAACGGCTTGAAGATCAACAGCTGGATTCCAATGAGAATCGAACTAGGGATTAAGTGGCAAATGTGTGAGTTGATTCAGTAATAACAGGGAGTGTGCACACAACGACAAACTCACCAGAACTACTCGATTGGCTGCAATTAGATTGATTCCTAAGCCACCTGCATTTGTGGAGATGAGAAATAGCTTAGCCTGGTTACCGGCAGCTGTGTCTGAATGAAAGGTGTCAATGAGGTCTCCTCTTTCCTTGGCATCGACAGAGCCGTCAATACGAAGGTATTCACGATCCTTCTTCCAGCTTCCAATGTTAGGTTTACGAACATCATCAGGCATGTAAAACTTGAAACCACCCCAATCGGGAGAATTCAATATCTCTTCAATATAGGATAAAGTAGGCAGAGACTGTGAAAATACTACCACCTTATCTCCAATAAGATCACAATGAGCAATGATCTGTAGCAATAAGACAATCTTCCCTCCGAGATCAATACCCTTCAGGTATTCTTTACCTTCCGTCTTCTCAACTTTGTCCTGAAATGATTTATACCAGTCTTCGTCAGAATCCCTCTTGCTCTTGCGTTTGCTCTGAACTGCCAACACAGGAGCCGCGTTTTGGGCTGTGGCTGGATCAAATACTCCTGTGCAGAGCTCTTCGTGTGCTTCGGCTTCGTCGAGAGTTCTGAACTTGGCCACTTGACATTTATCGCATATCCAAGCTGAGTAAGATCAAAGACAAGAAAGTGAGTATGGAGGTAACACATAATGGGTACAAAAATGGTCCAATTTATACTCAAACTTACCAAACTTCTCGGGGGCAATTCTTGGTTTCTCTTCTAGTTCAGGCACTGGAGTGTTTGATCGAGACGATTCAGGCACTGGAGTGTTTGGTCGAGACGACGACTTGTTTTTACCCTCGGGATATATCAACACTGCTGGATGATTAGAGACTGGACGTAGAGCATGATATTGTTTGAAGAAACCTTTGTTGTCCGTCTCTCTTTGGTACTTTCTGAACTCTCTGTATAGCTTTGTTTGTACCATGGATTGCCGCACATGGATAATACTCTCTTGTAGGAAGGGTAGATCCTTAGCCAGTATGTTTGAATCCCTGCGGTGGACAAACTTATCAAGAATGCCGTGTAATTCAGTTGTCGCTTGTTCTTGCTTTTCGGCTTGGCTTGACGTACAATCAGATGCCATACCATCCATGATAGGGTCAAGAAACTTCCTAGTGAAGTTGATTTCTGTGCCCAAACAATCAGGTTTCATCCAACTTGCCATACGAAAGTATTCAAGGAGGTTGTTCTGCACTGGTGAGCCGGTGAGACCAAGTCGTAGCCTTGTTTTCAATCCACATAAGCACTTGTAAATGTTTGTCGTATTGGACTTCAACATGCCATGGACTTCATCAAGTACGACGATATCGGGACCGGGATTGAATAACGCTTTGCGTAAGAAAGAATCCTCTGCTGCATCTTTAGCTTGCTTCTTTGCTTCCTTGGCGTCAACCTTCTTGTCTACCTCCATAAATGGCACCGGTGACTTTTTCCCGCTAGTCTTCTTCTTGGCGCCGTCGAGATATCCCTTGGTTGCGTTGGCATATCTCTCCGAGCTGACACAAAGAATACCACCAGAATCATACCATTCTTTGACCACTCTCATTTTTTGTTTTCCTCCATCCCATTGGGGATAAAAGCGTATTGCTGGGATGCTCCTTCCTTCTGATTTGCCTATCCACTTCAAAAACTCCGTCTCCCAATTGGCCAACGTGTTCACAGGTGCAATCAGAAGAGCTCTCTGAATGATGCGGCCACCAGTACCAGCGGGAGTGGTTAATGAAGGGTGTGTGAGCAACGTGTGTAAGAGGCAGACAGCCTGGAAAGACTTGCCAAGACCCATATTGTGGGCAAGGATTGCACCATGGATATCTTCGTTACCCTCTTGCTTGTATTTCATTATTTGAGAGCATACATTTCTCCAACAGAATTTCAAACCATCAGCTTGATGTTCCTTGAGCAAAGTAGCCAAGGATTTGCAGACGGTAACAGGGGTACTGCCACCAGATACTTCCAATACAAAATCGGAGTCTTCGTATGAGGCAGATGGATCCCCGATGACCATACCCTTCGTTGTTGGACTCAGCTGACCAGAACTTGTACTGTTTGAATTATCGATCGAAAGACGCTGTAACTGAGCTCGTTTCTTGGCCCTTGGTACAGTGGCTGGCATCTTGGTATTATTTGAGGGAGGAGGTAAGCGTGGTTGATACTCCTTTTTATCACCAGATAGTCGAGACTTTGTAGAATTTTTCCACACTTGCTTCTTGAATGCTCGTAGTGAGGTGCCTCTTTTGACAACACGGACTAGCTTATTCCCTGAGCCTTTTCGAAGTACTACCATTGAACCTTCCTTTCTCGTGGCTCGAGCATCTTCTTTTTCAGTACTGGTTCTTTTTTCAAGCTGTTCAAGATCAATCCTATCACCCAAAGTGATATTCTCAAACATTACAGCTTTCTTCTTGAACCTGTGTGTTAAGTTAAACATAAGAGAAGGGTGCGGTATATCAGTGAATCATCAATTGTTGAAAACAAAACAAAAACACACATGACACTTACATCTCAATATCTACCTCAGTTGTCCCCGTTTGACTTCTCCAAGGATTCTTCTCGTCCCTTCCATTGGCGTTTGATTGCATTTGTAAAATGGCACCCTCCATGGTATTGACATCTTCAATCTCATTCAAGCATGCCGCATTCAAGTCTTCTGGTTCAAGTTTTAGTACCCGTGGATTTTGGCATTTATATCCAGATGCTCCACGGAACTCACCCTTGTTAAATCCATCTTGATTATCACGTTTGTCAAGTTCTAAATCAGCTTCAATCTTATAATGCGGTGCCATATCAGACATCTTCTCTCCCTTTTCTCTTGTTCGGTACTCATAATATGCAATCATATCAGCAGGTGGCAATTCATCTTGTAATCGAGCAACTGTATCAGAACATCTATCAAAATTTAACTGCCATTTCCTCTTGTAACTACCTAATACCTTTTCAGCTTCCCCATCAATATCCTCTGGGCTAATTCCTTCATCAAACATTTCTTGTTCAATTCTATCACGTTCTTTTTCCATTAGAGATTCGTCTAACATTTTAGTTGCCTCCTCAATCCCCTGCTCGGCCTGTTCCAGTTCATCGATTAGTTTTTGCACATGATCATCATCTTTGGAATCAGGTGTCGGAGATAATTTCCCATCTTCATTATCATCACTGGGACTGGGTGAACTGCATGTAATTTTGTTATATGCACTTTGCAACCTCTGTAAATAATCTGTAGGTTTGCATTTACAACATACCCATTCCTCATCAGACTTCAATACATCTCTAACTAATTCCCATGATG